>SAMEA3663010__coassemble_7287_pt1 | contig 2410 bp, 2 predicted proteins | sample SAMEA3663010__metabat2_low_PE_013 | metagenome-assembled genome bin SAMEA3663010 (sample SAMEA3663010) | pig gut metagenome | biome: pig gut; feature: pig-associated habitat; material: faeces | place: France | collected 2012 | reverse complement strand
GTAATGACAGAAACAACAGGCGTCATGCTTTCAAAATTTTGTTAATCTAACTTTTTTGACAATCTCAATCAATCGTTCATAATACTTGTCGTTGGAATAATTTTCAGCAACCCTCCTTTGGGCATTTTTAGCAAGCGTTTCAAACAACGAACTATCCTCAAACAACCGTCTGACACAGCTTGCAACTAAGTCTGTATCTCCATTTGGAACAATGAAGCCGCTTTTGCCGTCTGCGACCACGCTTTTTGCCGCCAAAGTATCGTATGCTATCACAGGCGTTGAGTGCTTCATTGCTTCAATGACGACCAATGCAAAGCCCTCATACCACTTGCTGAGAAACAAAACAACCCTCGAACGAGCATAAAACTCCTCGAGAGCATCACCTCTCAAAAAGCCATAAAACTTAACATTGGAAGGAATGTACACACTCGGCAGTCCGTCTTTCTCCCCTGCAACAGCAAATTCGTAATCCGGCATCTTGGCAGCCGTTTCCAAAAAATCAAAAAAACCTTTCTCCGGTGTAAGTCTTCCGACAAAAGAAACAAGTTTTTTTTGCGACAGATTTGAATTGCAATCAGTCGAAACCTCGACACAATTCGGCAAGAGAGACACTTTGTTCCCCGCTTTCATGTAGCGGCTTATCAAATCAGCCTGCACCTCATTCAATACCAAAAATCTATCTATCCCACCATAATAATTCAACAGTCTGATTGTCGAGAACTTAAAAGCAAAAGAAGCAGCCGAAAATACTCCTTTGGTACACCTTTTCCTCACGCAATGCCACTCCCTGCCCCTTTTGAGACAATCATTGCAAATACTATTATTGGTAAAGAACGTACCGACAGGGCAAAACAAACGATAGTTGTGAACAACTTGCAAAACCCTCACACCCTTTCGTTTCAAGAAAGGAATGATTGCAGGAGAAATCACAGGGAAAAGATTATGCAACAAAACCGCATCGAAGCGTTCTTTTTTTAACAAACGCTTCAAATCTCTCACACTCCTGTAATTGAATATTGAAGTAAACGTTCCGCCTGCCTTTCCCAACAACCACTTATCCATATCGCTATAAGCACGGACATAAAGCCTTACTTTATGTCCGTGTTTTTCCAAAAGCGACTTTTGAAACGCTACAACAGTCTCTTCGCCTCCGCAAGCGGAATAGGTGTTGTGTACTATCAAAAAATTCATTTTCCCAAAGTCGTCAAAATATTCTATTGTTTATTCAATCCGATTGAAGTTTCGTTCTTGTCTTCGGTGATTTTGAGAAGATAAACCCCTGCCTGCCAAGTCTGACAATCAACTTCAAACTCATTTGTTCCCTTTTCCAAATGAATATTTTTAGAGTAGAGGCACCCTCCTTTCGGCACAAATATCTCTTCTGTTTCGGTGTTTATTTCAGCAACCTTGCGAGGCACATCACCCAAACAAAGCTTCATGCAATCTGTACAAGTATCTCCGTTTATTATCTCCGCACCATAATTTCTATTTGCAGGCGTCAGACTATCACCATAACCTATACAATCTTCGTCAAACTTCATTATCGGAGCATCTTTGCCCACTGTTGCATTTGGTTTGAACGTCGCAGTTATCTGTCCCATAGACAGGTAACAGCTTGATACTAAGATAGAAAATAATAAACATCTTTTCATAATTTTGATGCTTTATTTGTTAATACTATACTCTTTTCTTGTTGTACGCAAAATGGCGTTTCAGTGTTTCAAAACGGCGTTTTATTTTTGCAAAACGCCCTTTTGTTTTTGCCTCATTCTCAAACCATTGTTCCAAAGCAAAAAAAGCCTGCCGCAGCTTCACACTCTCGGCAGACCTTTCTATGCTTCTATAAATTTGCAATACTATAAAAGCTGATTGGAACAAGCAATCACCATTTGCAATACTAATATGGAATATGCAATGTCGGCATAGCGACGATTGACAGCGGCAATCACCACATTAACCCACACCAACAAGCCTGCAACCAAGGCAATGATGCTGCTGCCCGGGTAATTTCCCAAAGCAAATCCGGTTGAACAAATAATGATTGCCTTAAAGACCAACTGAAAAATGAGCAGCGGGAAAGACGTTACTATGTTTTCATCTTTCTTTGCTTCCATGTAGCCCTTTATCCACAAGAACAAGCCTGCTGCAATGAACAAAAATGTTGATAACACTCCGAAAGCGGTGTGCGAAGTGGCAGAAAACAAAAGCATTGCTGCCAAAAACACTATCCAAAATACTATGTCAAGTATCTGATATTTCCTTGTAGTATTCACAACTCTATAATTTAATACCTTGAAATCAAAAAACGAGGTAGGCGAACTGCAAAAAGCAATCCGCCTGCCTCCGATTAAATTCTGTTTTTTATGGTTTGCATAAAGGCAAAACGCTGTCTTAGCAAACTCCGAGTTCA
>SAMEA3663010__coassemble_7119_pt1 | contig 2446 bp, 4 predicted proteins | sample SAMEA3663010__metabat2_low_PE_013 | metagenome-assembled genome bin SAMEA3663010 (sample SAMEA3663010) | pig gut metagenome | biome: pig gut; feature: pig-associated habitat; material: faeces | place: France | collected 2012 | reverse complement strand
CCGTCCTCACCTTTTGCAAGGAAACCGAAATAAGCAGCAACGGCTATACCTATAAATATGAACAAGCGTGCAAGAAACTTGCCTTGTTGTTTGAGATAAGTCGAACAAGTCTTGTAAATGACCTGAGCAACATCGAGCATACTCTTGTGAGCAGGCAGTTTTTTTACTTTCAAAAACTGATACAAGCCAAAAAGTATTCCCAAAAAAGCAACAAAAAATCCCCAATGCAATACTCCAAACTCATGTATTTCACCGGGGATTTTTAAGTCGGCCTCACTCGCCTGCACCACCGCAGGCAACAGTGCTGATAACAGCAATAAATAGATCCTTTTCATATAAGTGTTTGTTTATTTTTCTGATTTTGTTTTCCCAACTTTTGGACGGCAAAGGTACAAAGAAAAATCAATATTCCAAAAAAACAAATCGTATTTTTGTGCCAATTAACAAACATTTGAGAAGAAATTACGTTCAAACAGAAAAGAGAAAAACTCAAAAAGATGAGATTGTTGTTGGAAGTAGTCAAAGTAGGACAATCGGTGGCAAAAGGATTGTCGGACGTGTTGTTGTTCAACCGCAACAAAAATATGGTAATCTGCCTATCGATTGGCGAATATGAGGCAGAGATGATGGCATTGGCATTAGACAAAACACCATTGCCAAAGCCTGTGATGTTCGACAGCTTTGCCGACATACTCTTTACCTTTGACATCGGAGTGGAATTTGTATTGATAGACTCCTTCTCGGAAGGAATTTACGGAGCAAAGCTCTTTTGCCATAGTCAGAACGAATGTAAAGCATTTGATGTGAGAGTATCTGATGCGATAAACCTTGCCCTCAGAGCCGGCTGCCCGATATATGCCACAGAAGAACTAATTGAACAAGTGGGATTTGATGCCGACATATTGCTGCAAGACCAAGAAGATGACACTCTTGCAGAGCCGGCAGACCCCAAAGCCGATTGGGATTTGCAACTGCTCGAAGAACTGCTGCAAGACGCCGTAACAAAAGAAGACTACGAACTTGCGGTACTGCTGCGAGACAAAATTAACGAACTCAAACAATAAAACACAAACAACACAAGCCACAGGCTCTCATTTGAAAAACAGCCCTACATTTGCACTTTACGAAAAACAGATAGCAAGCATTTTGGAAGCCATCGAAGAAATAAGCAACAAAGGCTTGGCACAACTGAGCAGTCGTTATCTGCTTTTTGCAATACCCTATATCAAATCGGAGAACAACAACTGCCGTCGTGAAGCCTCACGCATTGTTGGCAACATGGCAGCACAATATCCCGACATGATTGAAGAAGCAATCAGCCCACTATTGGACAACAGCTCCAATGAAGGCACTGTAATCCGCTGGGCTGCCGCATACGCACTATCTCGCATCATAACAACCGACAGATACGCACAAAGCAAACTATACGATAAATTGACCGACATCAGCAACAAAGAAGAAGACAACGCAATCAAAAACCAATACCTCAAAGCCTTGAAAAAAGCCTCCAAGGTAAGAAAGTAAGAATTTGTTCAAACAAAATGAAAAGCTACAACACTCTCGAATCTGTTGTCGTTATTGTGAATGGGGATGACTTTACTTTAACAAATTTATAAAAAATGACAAAGAGTTTTCCAACTTTCGTTTTCGTAGCCTCTTCACCAAAATTTGCGTTGCAAAATTACAACAACTTTTCCAATCCACCAATTTTTTCGCCAAAAAAGAGAGCCTCACATTTCTGCAAGGCTCTCTATAATACCTATTCAATGTGAGATTGAGCTTTTGACTTGCGACGCCAATGCAAGTACAAAGCAAACAAAAATCCCATGACCCACTGAGTTGAAAACGTATTAACGTCCGTCTGTTCAAACCAACCAAGTCTCAAAAACAATGTACTGACCGGAATGGAAACGATTGCAAACAGCAATGGGACAATAAGAAAGTACGCATAATCATTCGACAAGAGGCGTTTCCAAGCCTCGTTCACTTTTTTAATCATATTCAATTCTCCTTTGTGTTTATTATTCTTTCAATACACTTTCCTGCCGAACTTACACAAGCTCCAGTAACAGCTGCAGCTCCGGCACCTGTTGGTCCTGTAGCCAAAGCGGTTGCCACACCTTCTGATGCACCTTGTGCGTCCGCGGAAACAACGAGTTTTGCTTCTTTCCAAACTTGCTTAGCAACGGATAGAACCTTATCATTATGTCTATCATAATCAAAATCACTTTGCTCACTTTCATTTTCGCAGGAAAAAAGAACAAACAAGGAAAGAACCATCAAAACTTTCTTCATCTTAATAGTTTACTTGTTTTTTAATTAAATATTATCATATTGACAAGATGAGAAAGAGACTAAAAAAGAAAAGAGACCATCGGCAGACGCCTATGGTCTCTGTCTGATTTGGCGGCGACCTACTTTCCCACTTGGTGTAGCAGTATCATCG
>SAMEA3663010__coassemble_3333_pt1 | contig 3948 bp, 4 predicted proteins | sample SAMEA3663010__metabat2_low_PE_013 | metagenome-assembled genome bin SAMEA3663010 (sample SAMEA3663010) | pig gut metagenome | biome: pig gut; feature: pig-associated habitat; material: faeces | place: France | collected 2012 | reverse complement strand
ATTTCGCTGATTACCAAATTTTCAATGAGTTATATTTCATCGAACTCACGTTAAAATAACAACGACATGAGAGAAGTAGCAAAAAGAATTGTGAGATGCTGTATGTTTGCAGCGATTGTGTTGTTTGCTTTTCAGGTAAATGCACAGAACAAAAAGGTTAATTTCGTTGCCGAGATGTCGTTCGGAAGAGTCAGTTACCTTTCTCCGAGCTGTCTTTCGGTTGTCAATCCCGAAGAATGTGATGTAACTTCGTTTGGAATGAACCTAAAAATGGGTGTAGATTTGAAGGGTTTTACCTTAAAGGCTGACTTGTCGAGCTTCGGAGGGGCTTATTTCTACGATACTTTGAGCCAAAAGCGTGAAGAGACAGGCACTTTTTATGCAGGTTTGGAGATTGGATTTAACTTCAACAGGAGTGCGTTTGCCATTTCGCCATTTATCGGCGTGGGAATGTTGAGGTACGAGAGCAATTACGCCGGTTATAAGTTCAGTGGCAATGGTTTGGGAAGCAGTGCAGGCTTGTCGCTTGCGTACAATATCAGTAAAAATTTTGCGGTAAAGGCATCGCTTGGTGCTGTTTTCGGAAACATCAATTCGATTAGCTCAAACAGTAAGTCGATAATGGCTCAAGAGACGATAGAGAGTTTTGACAGCTATGGTGGTTATCCTCTCTGCATTGGCAGAAGCATGATTGGTGTGGAAGTAAGGCTGTAACAACAACCACACAGTCTGCAAAAGCTGCCGAAAATCTTTGCAGAGGACAAGCAAAAGTCGGGAAAAGAATTGTCAATTTTCTTCCCGACTTTTCTACTAAACCTTATTTCTCTATCGCTAAAATACTATCGTTATTACTAATATGGCTCAACAACCTGTCCCCTGCCCCTTATTTTTAGGACTGAACTCTATCAGAACCGCTTCAATTCATCTATTTTCTCCTCTATAATCCTCTTGGGCAAACGCTTATTCACAGTCAATAGTCGTTGCAAAATTGATATCATCTCCTTAGCAGTCACTAGATTATCATCCAACATCCTGTCTGTCAGATACAAGATTCCCGAAACCCTCACTCCATCATCTATTGCCTTTGTCCTAAGCGTCTTATCACCGGTTAGCAATCTAAAACCATTCTCCTTGGCATAAACCAATACAGAGATATCCTCCGGCGACAGATTGCACTTACCATCGTACTCCTCTACCTTCTCCATCACAGTCATCATTTGCTTTCCAGAGAGCGAACGCACCTTCAATGTACCTTCTGCCACAAGCACATCCACAGCACGTCTCTGTTCATCATCCTCCACCTCATTGACAATCAAATCCAGCGTATGGAACTCTAAACTCATCAAAGGGCAGAACCTCAGCAGATCCGCTTTTGCCAAATCGATTAGGATATTTGTATCATTCACAACAATCTCCATCTCTTCTACAGCAGATTAAGGTTATCACGTACTTTTTCCACCGAACAGTTCAATAATGATGCAGCTTTTGAAGTCGAAATCATCTCACTCGCCAAGGCTCTGTAAACCAGTCGCTCAAAGCGATTCGTATGCTCATCGTCCACCAAACTCTTTTCCACTGCAGTCTTGAACTGAGGCAAAGCGTTTTTCTTTTTGAAATACGACTGATACCGTCTCTGAGTTATCACATTCAGCTGAGCAGCCTTTGCCATCAATGCATCTACACTAATACCATATTCTCGCTGAACTACTTGCAGTTCAACAAGAGAAATATCATGACGTGATTCACCCAAAATCTCTACAAATTTTTCCTTCGGAATCAGCACCTCACTGGCAAACACAGTACACATCTTTTCTTCATCCACGCCTTGTGCAAAATGCATCAGCAGATGCCCTAACTCATGGAAAATAGTCATGCGCTTCCTTTCTGCCGACATCTGTTTGTTGATCACAATTACAGGAATCTCACCGGCCTTATTGCACGTGCCGGAAAACCTCGCATCAGCCTCAACCTCAATGATTTTCACGCCATTGCTCTCTAATAATTCTATAACCGAAGTAATACCGTCCAAACCGATGCTCCAGTCCTTCCTTAAACGCATAGCCAAAGCCATGGCATCCTCTTCACACTCCACCGATACATTCCGATAGTCAAGCGTAAATCGAGCTTGAATGCCCAAAATACCTTCCACCTCCAGATACTTCTCAATCTCAGACATCACCATATGCTTGATACTCTCCACCTTCTTTGCACCCAACGACGCTTGCTTTCTAAACTCAAACCCTTCAGCATCAATTGCCACTGTAAACGGACGATAGAAGTAATCCATTCTAAAACCAAGAACGCGTGCCAACATAATCAGCACATCGCTCGAAGGCATCATCAACGCCTTCTCATATTTTTCGATGGCAGACGAAGAAACCTTACCCTCCATACGAGCAACCAAGTCTCTCTGTGACATACACCTTATCTTGCGGGCATTAACCAGCCTCCTTGCAAAAGTATCTTTCATAACGTTATGTTTTTTATCGGTGTGCAAAATTACTAAATAGACTTTATTTTGCACACCTTCTACGTATTAAAAATACTTAAATCATAGTAACCATTATTGAGTCCACTTTAAAAAGTCCAGGACTCTACTGATTGGGTTAAAGTTATTTTAAATTAAATCTTAGTCACTATGCTCTTTGACATTTTGTTATCTCAATAAAAGTTCTTATTTTTGCGGTACTAAAGAGTAAATCTTATGTTTCGCAAGACAGATACAAACGAACAGTTGGATATCTTCAGCAATCCGTCCACATACATGAAGGGACGTACAGCAAAGAAGTATGAAGATCCACATGCCTGGCATAACGAGTTCTACCAGTATGTAACCTCAAAGATAGATGAGGAAACATTCAGGCCACTTTTCAAGGAAGGAAATATGGGAGCGCACAACGCATCCATACGCATCCTTGTAGCCATGAGCATCCTGAAAGAAGGCTTCGGCTGCAGTGATGAAGACCTGTTTGAATTGTCAAAATTCACGGTTACTGCTGATGGCGAATTTGTGCAAGTGCCGCTTGCACAAATCACATGGTATCATCATATCTCTATGTTTCCCAAGGAAGGAAAAAGAGACTAAAATATCACTTTTTCTCAAACCTCTGCTACAGTTTGGCGTACCCTTGTCATACTTTTGCAGAAAAATCATAGAAAAATGGACAAAGACAGAGGACAAAGTTTGATAACCAAATATGTCTGGGTGATAGAGACCATCTATCGCAAGCGTAAAATCTCGTTCAAAGAACTGAACGAGCTGTGGCTGCGAGATGACATCAGCAGAGGGGTCGGTATTCCCAAGCGCACCTTCGACAACTGGCGTTATGTCATCTGGGATATGTTCGGTATCAGCATCGTCAATGAGAACCGTGGAGAATATCGCTACTATATCGAAAACGAGGAAGACATCAGTAAGAACGGACTCCGATCTTGGCTATACAACACTTTCTGTGTGAGCAATGCTTTGGCAAACAGTCAGAGTATCAAAGACCGCATCATTCTGGAATACGTGCCTTCTGGCCAGAACTATCTTCAGCCCATCATTGAGGCGATGAAGGAAAACCATGTACTGAACATGACCTACCACAATTATTGGAAGGACGAGGAGAACAATTTCGATATACAGCCGTATTGTGTTAAACTATTCCGTCAGCGTTGGTACATGGTTGCTCGCAGCACCTATTCCCATTATTATGAGAAAGGTCCACGTATCTATTCTCTGGATCGTATTAAATATCTTCATACAACAGATGAGACATTTGAAATGCCGAAGGATTGGACGGCAGAGGATTTCTTTGATGGTTGTTTTGGTATCATAGCAGAACAGTCTGTGAAGATACAACCAATCAAGCTGAAAGTATCAGCAGGACAAGCCAACTACATCCGTGATTTGAAGATGCACGAGTCGCAGGAAGAGATTGAACGTAATGAAGAATACAGCATCTT
>SAMEA3663010__coassemble_1050_pt1 | contig 8500 bp, 5 predicted proteins | sample SAMEA3663010__metabat2_low_PE_013 | metagenome-assembled genome bin SAMEA3663010 (sample SAMEA3663010) | pig gut metagenome | biome: pig gut; feature: pig-associated habitat; material: faeces | place: France | collected 2012 | reverse complement strand
AATTTTAATGCAGAGATAGCAAGAGTGACCAAAATTTAGTTTCAAATTGAGACAAACTCATAACGTTTGGATAAACCTCATGAACGGTGAAATGCTATTAGATTGTTAATAGCAGAGGCGAAATAATGCCATCCAAGAAGTTCAAATAGTGATGGTGCAGTCATGAAATTGGTTATAAAAACAGCTTTTGATTTGGCAAGACTCATAAAAAAGTATAAAAATGGAGGGTAAAAATGACTAAAAACGATTAATGTTCGTAAGAGTGATTTATTTTCACTATATTTGTGCCATAAATCCGAGTGACATGGAAGATATAAATCGTATAAAAGTCGTTTTAGTTGAAAAGAAGCGAACCAACAAGTGGCTTGCTGAACAAATGGGTGTCAAACCCTCCACTGTTTCTAAATGGTGCACCAATTCTTCTCAGCCAGATGTTGCAAGTCTGCTAAAGATTGCGGACTTGTTGGAAGTTGATATCAAAGAACTCATAGTTCGAGAGTACAAAGCTTATATTGAAAGAGCCAACTCTACATTGGGTTATATTGAATAGCTAATTGAAAAAGACAAAAGATTTTTGAAAACGAAAAGATAACATAAGATAGATGGCAAAGAAAGCAAGTAAGAAAGAAGAAACACTGAACCTTGACAATATCTTGTTCAAGTGTAGAGATATATTGAGACAGGCAAAGAACTCAGGCTCATTCTTTGAAAAACGTGACATGATGCTGACGCTCGTGTTTCTCCGCTTTATGGGCGAGAAATATGAGGATGGTGTAGCTTCACTTCGTCAACGACTTATAGATGAAGGGTTAGATCCAGACAATGAGGAGATTATTAAGGCTTTCTTTGATGATGCTACCTTTGCTGATGGTACTTTCGATTTACCGGTAGAGGCTCGTTGGTCAACCATTATCAATACGGCTGCACCTCAATTGAATGTGGCTCTTGACACTGCGCTGCGCAGTATCGGCGAAACGAATCCCACGCTGAAGGGCTGTTTCGTGGAGGGTACATTTACCCAACGCAATCTTGGCGGTAACGACATGAAGAAGATTGTGGATGAGGTCAACAAAATCAGCCATAAGAAGTTTGGCGAGGAGAAAGACCTGATAGGCCGCGTATATGAATATTTCCTAAAGGAGTTTGCCGTAAATGCCACGAAGGAGGAGGGTGAGTTCTATACGCCACATGATGTGGTGCAGCTCATCGCTACTGTTATCGAACCTTTCGATGGCACATTGTATGACCCATGTTGTGGCTCGGGAGGAATGTTCATTCAAAGCTCCGACCTGGTGAAAGCCAAACAGGGCGACATCAGTCGTATCAATGTGTATGGACAGGAGAAGGAGGCCGCCACCTATCGTTTGGCGAAGATGAACCTCGCTCTGCGTGGCATCAGCCACCATCTGGGGTCGGAAAGTGATTCCACTTTCACCAACGACCTGCATAAGGGGCTGTATTTCGACTATATTATGGCCAATCCACCTTTTAATTATAAAACTTGGTATAGTGACGATTTGAAGAACGACCCTCGTTGGACAGATTACGCCACTCCTCCGGAGAGTAATGCAAACTATGCGTGGGTTCTTCACATGCTTTCTCACTTAAGACCTCTTTCGGGCGTGGCTGGATTCCTTTTGGCCAATGGTGCTTTGGGAGATACAGATGCTCTTGAAATTCGCAAGGAACTGATAAAGAACGATAAGGTTGAAGCCATTATCATCTTGCCCAGGGAGTTGTTCATCACAACGGATATCAGCGTCACCTTCTGGATTCTCAATCAGAACAAGAAGGGTGGCAAGTATCATGGTCGTCAACTCCGCAACAGGGAACATGAAATTCTCTTTATGGACTTGCGCCAATGGACTGAGAACCCTGTTAAAGGCGAACAGAAGAAAAAGGTGCGCCTCATTACGGAGCAGATTCAACGCGTGGCAGACATCTATCATCAGTGGCAGTCTGAGGGAACGGACGGCAACAACTTTGCGGTGCCAGAACTATATCGCAGCGTGGGCATTGACGAAATTGAACAGAACAATTGGACGCTTGTGCCAAGCAAGTACATTGAGTTCATTGACCACGATTTGGAAATTGATTATCCAAAGGAGATGGCTCGTATTCAGCAGGAAATGAAAGAACTGATGCAGCGCGAGAAAGAATCACAAAAGATGCTTGAAGAAGCATTTAATGGAATTGGTTATGGAATCGAGTAAGGAAAAGTATATGAAAGAGAACAAAAACGCAGACAAACCATCGTTTGTGTATCGAGATGGTATGACAGCCGACACAGAGTATGTGGAATGGTTGTCAGATGTAAAAAAACGTTTCCGTCAGAGCCAGATAAAAGCATCTATTCGTGTGAATACCACAATGCTTGAGTTCTATTGGGGCATTGGCAGGGATTTGGTGGCTTTACGAGCAGAAGAACGTTGGGGTGCAGGTGTGGTGAAACAGTTTGCTCTCGATATGCAGCAGGCTTTTCCTGATATTACGGGTTTTTCTCTTACCAATGTAAAATATATGAAGCGTTGGTATCTGTTCTATAATGAACGTGATGCAAAAAGTCAACGAGCCGTTGACCAAATTAGCCACCAAGTTGGAGACTTATTACAGAAAGAGGAAAAAGGTCAACGACCCGTTGACCAATTAGGAATGCCAGAAATTTTTGGACAGGTTCCATGGGGACAGCATATTGATATTGTCACGAACTGCAATTCCACTGATGAAGCTTTGTTCTACATCAGAAAGGTTGTAGAAAACGGATGGTCACGCCCAGTTCTGAATGCAAACATAGATGCCAATCTGTTTCAAAATCAAGGCTCGGCTATTACCAATTTTGATACGACCTTACCGATATCTCAGAGCGAATCGGCTAAGGAATTATTGAAGAAAGAATACGATTTGAGTTTCATTACAGTAGAGGAGGTAAAGAAGGAAAAAGACTTGGAGAATGCTTTAGCCAATAATATCACAAGGTTTCTACTTGAATTGGGACGTGGATTCTCATACGTGGGACGGCAAATGGAATTGCAGATGCCTGGAGGACAGACGTTTTTCCCAGATTTGGTGTTCTATCATATTCCTCAACACAGATATGTTGTTGTAGAACTGAAGGCTGTTAATTTTATCCCTGAGTTTGCAGGAAAGCTCAATTTCTATGTTACGGCAGCAGATAAGTTGTTGCGTGGCGAGGGGGACAATCCTTCTGTAGGCTTGCTTATATGCAAATCTACAGACAAAACCATTGTAGAATGGTCGTTACAGGATATTCAAAAGCCATTGGGCGTTGCTTCTTACCAGTTACAAGAAGTTGTCGAACGCACTATTGCTGAATTGGAAAATACGAAAAAGCATGATGATGAAGAAGTATAAATTGGGGGAATACATTGAGCGATCCACGGCTAATAATCATTCCTTGAAATACAAGGAAGATTTGATAGTTGGCGTTACAAGTGATGGGGTTTTCTCTCTTCCGAAAGGCAATGTTCAAGGAGTTGATTTGAAACCATACAAAATCGTGAATAATGGCGATTTCGTTTATAATCCCTCACGATTTGATCTAGGTTCAATTGCTTATCGAACGGAGGGACTATGTATTGTTTCTCATCTTTATCAAATATTCCATTTGAATGAGAAGGGGAAAGAAATGATAGACCCTATTTGGCTGTTTATATATTTGCGACGTAATGAATTTAGAAGAGAAGTTACTTTCCGAAATTTTGGTAGCCAAAGACCTGAATTTAATTTCAATGATTTAAGTGATATTGAATTACCTCTTCCCTCCATCGAACAGCAGCGCAAATACGTTGATGTTTATTTGGCACTTCAAAACAATCTTGCTGCCTATCAGAGCAAAGTGGAAGAATTGAAACTTGTCTGTGATGGGTACTTGGATAAATTGAAATCTGAAAATGAAAAATTGAAAATTGGAGAGTTCATTGAGCAATACGATAAAAGGAATTCGGATAATCGATTAAAACTGAATAGTGTAAAAGGAATATCAACAGAGAAATCTTTTATTGATACCAAAGCAGACATGAATGGTGTGGGTCTTACTTCTTACAAAGTTGTAGAAACAAACACTTTTGTGTATGTACCAGACACTTCAAGAAGAGGTGATAAGATAGCCATTGCCTTAAATCGTGGTGAAGAGTCGGTTCTTGTATCTTCCATATACACTACCTTCAAGAGCAAAGACACTTCTAAGCTTTTGCCGGAATACCTTTTTATGTTCTTCGATCGCCCAGAGTTCGACCGCTATGCCCGCTTCAATTCATGGGGAAGTGCAAGAGAGGTGTTCACGATGAATGATATGAATGATGTGGCTATTCCAATCCCAGACATTTCAGTTCAACGTGAGATAGTCAATATACATAAATGTTATGTCGAGCGCCAACGCATAGCTGAAGCACTCAAAGAACAGCTCAAAAATATATGCCCTGTGCTGATAAGAGGAAGTTTGTTGGAAAACTGATAATTAACTGTAATGATTATGGCAAAATTAAAGAACATCAACGGCCACTTCGTAGAGAGCGATTACGAGAATGCTCTCATTGCTTTCCTTGAACGAGAAGGATGGCAATACCTTTATGGTGACTCTATAACAAGAGCCAACAGAAAGGAAGTACTCAATATGGAAGATCTGCTTCAGTTCTTGAAAGACAACAATAAGAACGTGAAGGACGAGGAACTGCAACGAATAGCAGATAACGTCAGATTGGTAGGTGCCGATTCTGATTTTGCCACATTGCATAAGGTCTATAAGTGGATGGTGAATGGCGTGCCAGCCGTTGATAAAGACGGAAGGCCGACAACAGTCAACTTGATAGAATTTACGTGCTTAGATAATCCGCAGAAAGAAAACACAAATATCTTCCGTGTTGTCAACCAGTTCACAGTGGAATACATGAACAACGGTGCAGTAAAGAACCGCCGTCCTGATGTGCTGCTATATGTAAACGGAATACCCGTCTGCGTGATAGAACTGAAGAATCCTGCAGATGCCAATGCCACGATTGAAGATGCCTGGGAACAAATCAACATCCGCTATTGGCGAGATATTCCGGGACTGCTTCATTACTGTCCTTTGGCTTGTATCAGCGATGGAGTAAAGACACGATTAGGAACAGTACGTACACCTTACGAACACTTCTATGCATGGCGACGTGTGGAGAATGGCGACAAGGTAAGCACCATGCCTTTCGATGAATTGGAGACTATGGTGAGAGGTGTCTATCGTCCGGAAAGGTTTTTGGAGATATTCAGGGACTATGTGTATTTCCAAGACGAGAACTTTGACAGCGATGAAAAGGAAATTGTTTGCCGTTATCCGCAGTTCTTTGCCACACGACTTCTCCGTGAGAGTGTCATCAAATCGGTGAAAACAAAAAGCGGTAAAGGTGGAACTTACTTTGGAGCCACTGGATGCGGTAAGACCTATACGATGGCATTCCTTGCCCGTCAGCTATCGTTGCGTTGCGCAGCAGAGATAGGTTCGCCTACGATACTGATGATTGTTGACCGCGAAGACCTTCAAAAACAAGGTGCGAAACTCTTTACCAAGAGTACTGAGTTTTTGGGCTTGGGCGAGGTTTCTGTTGTGCAAAGTCGTAAAAAGCTTCGTGAAGAACTTAGTCTGAGAGATAGTGGAGGTTTCTTCATTTGCACTATCCAAAAGTTCTGCGACAGGAAGGATGACCCGATAGGACTTGTCAACGACCGAAGCAACATCATCTGCTTCAGCGATGAAGCACACCGCACGCAGATCGAAGGTTCAAAGCGCATTCAGTTCAGCGAGGATGCTGACGAGAATATGCGGGCCATGATTTCAAAGCCATACGCTAAAGTGCTGCGAGAAGCCTTGCCAAATGCAACGTTCGTAGGCTTTACAGGAACACCTATTGCCGAGACCTATCAGACCTTCGGCGACGAGATAGACCGCTACACGATGGATCAGGCTGTCGCAGATAAGATAACAGTGCCTATCAAGTATCATCCACGCATAGCCAAAGTGTTGCTGAATCAGGAGAAGTCCAAAGAGATTGAGGCATATTATGCCAAATGCGCTGATGAAGGCTCAACCAAAGAAGACATTGCAAAGAGTAAGAAGGCCATGAGCTCGTTAGAGATGATTCTTGGCGAGCCTGACCGTCTTGAAAAACTTGCCGTTGATATCCATGACCACTACGTATCTTCCGTAGCCAACGACCCAGACAGAGTGCAGAAAGCTATGATTGTATGTTCAAATCGAAAGATTGCCTACGACCTGCTGTTGAAATTCAAGGCTCATTATCCGGAATGGTTTGAAGAGCGGAAAACGCCAGAAGGTGTCAATGTTTCGTCGGAAGAGCTCAAGAAACTGAAGGAAATGCCGACTATCGCCATGGTAGCCAGTGTGGGAAGCAATGATGCGGCCGATATGTACAATTATCTTGGAGGCGTGAAGAACACCCAACGTTCGGAAGACTTGGATGCTGCCTTCAAACAGGTACATTCCAATTTCCGAATCGTGATTGTTGTGGATATGTGGATAACGGGATTCGATGTGGAATGCCTTACCTACATGTATAACGACAAGCCCTTGCAGAAACATTCGTTGATACAGACCATTAGTCGTGTCAACCGAAAATATCCTGGCAAGGAGTATGGTCTGATTGTTGACTATATCGGTATTCGTGACCAGATGCTGGAAGCCAGAAAGATGTATGGTGGCGACAATTCTGTGGCATTAACCGAAGATGACATAGAACAGGCTACGCTCATATTCCGTGAGTACATGGAAATTTTGAAGGCTTTGTTCAGAAATTATGATCTGACACCATTCCTGAATCCTGATACCGATCCTGCAACAAGATACACTCTGTTGGCAAAGGCTGCGGAGTTTGTATTCTCGTCAAACGAGAACTTCAACTCTGTCAGCAAGGATGGAAAGAAAACCAAGAAAGTTTCTTTCAAGACCTATTTCCTGCAAAATGTGAAGAGGATGCGAAAAGCTTACGACCTTTGTCAGCCTTCGGGAGAACTCAGCGAGGAGGAGTCGGCATTGGCTCAATGCTTCATGGCTATTGCAGGTATGGTATATAAGATGAATGGAACTGACGCACCTGATACCGACACCATGAATCGGCGGGTGGCAAAGATGGTGGAGGAAGCATTGAAATATAATAATGTGGAGAGTATTCTGGAGGAGGGTGAGGAAATGGATATTTTCGGACCAGAGTTCACGGAAAGGCTCGAAGACATCAAGATGCCTGCTTCAAAACTGGAAACGCTGATAAAACTTCTTCGTAAGCAAATCACAGAATATGGTAAGACCAATCAGGTAGCCTCGAAGAAATTTCAAGAAATGCTGGAGGCTACCATTCAGGAGTATCACGACAGACGTAAATTCCTGTCAGAACAAGAGGCTGGTGCAACACAGGAAGCCACAGCGGAAAGTATTATCAAGAATGCCACCGAGCAGGCTTTGAACATCCTAAAAGGAATGCAGGCCGACCGTGAGAGTTTCCGTAAGTTGGGACTAACCTTTGAAGAGAAGGCATTTTATGACATTTTGATTCATCTAAGGGACAAGAACAACTTCGAATACGGAGAAGATAAAGAGGTGGATGGTGTTGTCGTCAACGATAAGTGTAAGAGTCTTGCTTGCAAGATTCGAGATATCATTGATGCAAAATCGTCCTTTGCCGATTGGCTCAATAATCAGCGAGTTCGTGACCAGTTGAAACAAGACATCAAGATTTGTCTTGTCAAAAATGGCTATCCTCCTCAGTACACTCCGGAAGTGTTCCGCGAGGTAATGGAGCAAGTGGAGAATTTCAAGGAGAACGAAGAAGTGGAAGATAATGAGGTAAAGACTACTTCTGCACCAACGATTTATATGTATCCTCCAATTGAAGAGGAAGTCGAGATGATGGTTGCTGAAGATATTTTTATCTATGGTAGTATTCCTGTTGACCTGCCAAAAACAAAACGAGAAGAGTTGGTCAATGGCAACTTGGACTTGGTCTTGATGTACGCCATCGGTAGTGGAGCTCGACAGAAAACGGAGTCTGCTGGAAAAATTGCATTGGGTCTAAAAGAAGGTATGCTGAAAGATGAACAGATGGCGGCATACAAGAGCATCAAATACTTAATGTTTCATTATTGGAGCAATCCAAAGGCTTATATGCTGACCAATATACCTGCCTTTGTTGATAAGAATGATGTGCCGACAGACTATCTGATTCGAATGGAAAAAGATGCGGCGAAGTTCTTGTTGTTGGAATACAATACACAACAATCTGCAGATTTGGGTGCCATCAATATTTTGAAGACTCAGCGAAGAGGTGAAATTCGTTATCTTCCATTTGTAACCACATTAGACAGTATTGTAGATGAATAGAATCGTTCTCATAGGAAATGGTTTCGACTTGGCTCACGGTTTGAAAACCAGTTATAAATACTTTTATTGCTGTCCGGTAAAACTTTTGCAAAGAAAATAAATTAGGGCTGACACTTC
>SAMEA3663010__coassemble_922_pt1 | contig 9316 bp, 9 predicted proteins | sample SAMEA3663010__metabat2_low_PE_013 | metagenome-assembled genome bin SAMEA3663010 (sample SAMEA3663010) | pig gut metagenome | biome: pig gut; feature: pig-associated habitat; material: faeces | place: France | collected 2012 | reverse complement strand
TACAGACCGTGGATATTTCAAATGACAGACAGCTTACTTTATTCTAAAGTATATTTATCGAACTCACGTTATTTTAAGTGAGTATTTTGCAAAGATACTATGTTATTTGAAATAGTCAAGATTTTGTTGCACAAAAAAACAGGTTAGTTGTTATGTTGAAACACAATATCATTTCGTAGCGGTAAGTCAATCCTATAAGAATTGTCTTGCTCTTTTGATATATCTCTTTGAAAGGAGCATATAGGATGTTGCCACCAAAAGATTGATCGCTGTGAGTGCGGTTGCTATTCCCATAACGCCGAAGGCTTTTCCCAAAACAGAATAAAGCACATAGCTCAAAGCTGCCGAGGCAATCGAAACAATCATCGGTATGTATGTCTTTTCAAAGTAGGTGAAGCTGTTGAAGTAATACAAAATCATTGAGGCAAATATTTGTGATAGGAGCAGTATCGGCAGGAAGGATATGATTTCTTTATAGTTTTGCGGGAACACTCCCAACAGCAAAAGGAAGTATGTTCCTATCCACACAACAAGCGACACTCCCAATAGTACGAGAAAGACAAGTTTTGCATTGCGATTGGTCTTGCGATTGAGGGTTGCCAAGTCTTTTTCTGCCAAAAAGTCGGGCAGCCACACGAAGTTGAAAGACTGAAAGACTATCAGAGGAATGGTGGCAAGGGTTGTTGCAAGGTTGTATGCTCCCATTGTTTCGTTGCCGCAGTACATCATCACAAATTGTTTGTCTCCGAAGTTGATAAAGGTGTTTATCAAGGCAACAGAACAAATAGGCAGTCCTATTTTGAGGGCTTTTGCAACATAGTTGCTGCAAAATACGGCTCTCATCTTCCGTATCACACCTCCAAAGAACAGTATGCAAAGAAGCAGTTCGGAAAGGTAAGTGCAGCAAAGGCGAAGCATCACAGTGTCGGTGTCTTTGCTCAAATAGAGAATAAGGATTGCCGTTCCGTTGCAAAGGAACAAACGTATGAGGTTGAAGAATTGAATGTTCTTTATCTTCTTTGAGGAAATGAAATAGTAGGTCAAGAAGTTTGAAAATATCATCGAGGCTGTTGCCACAAAGAGATAGGGTCGGTAAGTGGTGTAATCGAACTGTGCATTCTCGCCTTTGTTTACTATGTTGAAGAACTTAAAGTCCAAGTCGGTGAGGTAGAAGAGCAGAAACACACTGCAGACAAACGAAAAGAGAAGAGTGGTGAGGGTAAAGAGCATAGAAGAGTTGCTTTGCTTGTCTTCCGAGGTCTGAACATAGAGCTTTGGCAGTGCAACATGATAGCCGAGGTTCAAAATCAAAGAGCAGCTCATCGCAAAGTTGTAAAGGTAACCATAAACTCCAAAGTCGTTCTTTGTCATCAGGTGAAGAAAGACGGGAATGAGCAGAAAGTTTGCTCCTCTTACCAATACATCGGTCGAAAGCAGAGATATGCACTTTCTTATGGCAGAATTGTCAAGCAGTTCTTTGAGTTTGTGCATATATTACTTTATTATTATGGATTTTATTCTCTTTGCTCCCAAGCGTTCGTTCAGCTTGTCTTTGAGTGCGGTTCTCATCATCATAAGCTCGCTTTTGAGAGCCGGTGCATTGACACACACATAGAGAACTTTGTCTCTCACATATACTCTTTTGCTTAGTTTCTTTACAATGCCGCCCGTAATCTCTTCCCATGCGTCTATGATTTCTCCCTCGTCAAACTCGACGCTTATGTCATGATTGTCAAACCACGATTGCAGAATGCTTTGCAACGGAAGCTCTTTTGCTTCTGACGTGGCACGATTTCTTTTGGGATAGTCTTCGCTTTGGTTCTTCATAGCTTGAATATTTTGGTACAGTCTCTCAATTCGTTGTCAATAAGTTCCTCTATGCGGCTTTGGTGAGTGTCGGTTATGAAAATCTGTCCGAACCTCTTGTCGGCAATGAGCTTGAGCAACATATTCACTCTTTGAAAATCGAGCTTGTCAAATATATCGTCTATCATCAGAAGAGGTTTGGTTTTGAGTTTGCTGCAAAGGTAATCAAATTGAGCAAGTTTGAGGGCAAGCAGATAAGTTTTTTGTTGTCCCTGAGAGCCGAAGGTCTTGACGGGATTGTGATTGAGACAAAAAACAAGGTCGTCGCGGTGAGTGCCTTTGGTGGTAAAGCCCAAAATCAGGTCTTTGTCTCTGCTTTCTTGCAGAAGCGAAAGAATGTCTCCCGAGTATGTTTTGTATTCAAGGCTTACTTGTTCGCCCTCTCCTGCAATGAGCGAATAATAACGAGAAAAGGGGACAGAGAAGTCCTCAAAGAAGTCTTTGCGTTTTTGTTGTATTGCAGCAGAATAGGCGGCAATTTGTTCTTCAACAATTTGCATCATCACCATATCGAGTGCTGCTCCGCTTTTGCAGTCTTTGAGCAGTTTGTTTCGTTGGCTCAGTGCTTTGTTGTGGCAAATGAGGGTTTTGAGATAGGTGTTGTCGTGTTGAGAAATGGAGACATCTACAAATTTTCTTCTCGTTTCGCTGCTTCCGTCAATCAGGTTGTGGTCGCCCGGGGTGATGATGACCGAAGGGAGCTTGCCTATGTGTTCCGAATGTCTCGAATATGCTTTGTCGGAATGCTTGAAGACTTTTTTGCCGGTGCGTTGCAGGGTGCAGCAATAGTTTTCTATGCTGTTGTTTCCAACACACAGACCGCTGACAGAAAAGAAATCTTCTCCCGACTTTATGGAGTCAAAATCGCTGTTGGTAAAATAGCTCTTGCAAAAACTGAGATAGTGAATTGCATCGAGAATGTTTGTCTTGCCAACGCCGTTATTGCCCACAAAACAGTTAATCCGATTGAAGTCTTGGTCAAATTGGGCGATATTCTTAAAGTTTGTGATTTTCAAATGCTTCAAGTACATAGTCTCTTATCTGTTCCATCAGCCACATGGGGGTGGAGGTTGCTCCGCTTATGCCGATTGTGTTGTATTTTGTCATTTCTTTCAGCGATATGTCTTCTTTGCTGCTTATCAAATAGGTCTGCGGTTTGTGTTGTTTGCAGAGTTGATAGAGATATATGCCGTTTGAGGAGTGCTTTCCGCTCACAAACAGCACGGCTTCCACCTTGTCGGCAAACTCCAACAGCGTTTTGCTTCTCGAACCTACTCGTTTGCAGATGCTGTCTGTTACAAGTAGTTCGCTTTCTTTGCCAAGTTGTTGTTTTCTTTGCCTTATTTGTTCCACTATTGCCTCAAACTCTTCTCTGCTTTTGGTGGTTTGAGAAAAAACATGAAGAGGTCGCAAAAAGTCAATCTTGTCCAAGTCTTCCATTTTGCTGACAACCACTGCCGTGTTGTCGGTCTGCCCCTCCAAGCCCACAACTTCGGCATGTCCTTTCTTGCCAAAGATGACTATTTGTCCGTTTTGTTGTTTCATTTGCTCATAACCACGCTTTACATCGCGTTGCAACTTCAACACAATCGGACAAGTCGCATCAATAATCTCTATATTGTTTCTCTTTGCGGTAAGATAGGTTGCGGGAGGCTCACCATGCGCTCTTATCATCACTTTGCAGTCTCTCATTTTCTCCAAATCTCCCACTTCTATTATCTTTAATCCCAAGCGTTTCAACCTCTCTACTTCTTCGCTGTTGTGAACAATGTCCCCAATGCAGTAAAGAGCATTGTTTTTTGCCAACTCCCTTTCGCAGGTCTCGATTGCAGAAACCACACCAAAGCAAAAACCGGCTTGTTGTTCTATAATAATCTCCATGTCGAGTGTTTTGTTTGCTTTTGAACAGCGAGAAAATCCTTTCTCGCTCTCTGTCGGGAATGCAAACCGCAATTTGGGCAGCATTCACAAGATGCAAAGGTAATTATTTTTGTAATTTTGCAGGCAAATTTTTTTGAGATGATTGAGTTCAAAAGCGTAGGAGTTGGCGATAGAAAAATCTTTGAACAGTTCTATCCTTACAGATACCACAGAAATGCCGAGTCTTCGTTTGGCAATCTGTGTGCTTATTCTTTTCTCTACTCGGGAGAGTATGCGATTGTGGATAACTGCCTTGTTACAAGGGTACACTATCCGACCCCAAAAGAGGTTTCGTATCATTATCCCTTTGGATTTGGAGACTGTGCGAGGGTGTTGGATTTGCTTATTGAAGATGCAAGAGAAAACAACCTGCCTATGAGCATGGTTTGTCGCAAAGAGGATTTGACACAACGCCACAGAGAGCTTTTCGAGTTTGAAGCTAAGCGGGATTTTTTCGATTATCTCTATCTGAGAGAAGACTTGCAATACCTCAAAGGTCGCAAATACCAAGCCAAACGCAACCACATCAACAAGTTCTCTTCTCTCTACGATTGGACTTTCTCGCCTTTGAGAAGTGAAGATATGGAAGAGTGTATGTGCTTGGAAGAGTTGTGGTTACAAGACGCCGTTTTGAAGAACCCAAACGCCGAAACAGATTACCAAAACGAGAAAAGAATTATCCGATTCTTGATAGAAAATATGGAGGACTTGGGAGTTGTTGCGGCAGCGGTGAGAGTAGAGGGCAAAATTGTGGCATTCAGCCTTGGCAGCAGCATAAACAACGACACTTTTGACGTACACATAGAGAAAGCAGACCGCAACTTTGAGGGTGCATTTGCCATAATCAATCAACAAATGGCAGAGCATATTCCCCAAAACTTCAAATACATAAACCGAGAGGAAGACTTGGGATTGGAAGGACTGCGAAAGGCAAAGCTCTCTTACCACCCTTATATGTTGATTGAAAAAGACATCGCAACACTATGCCCGAACCGATAAGACAGCAGGTAAAAGAACTGTGGTGCAAGACCTTTGGCGATAGCGAAGAGTTTGTCGAAAGGTTTTTGAACTTGTATTTTGATAATCGACACTTCTTTTGCTCGGAAAACAATGGAGAGTTGCAAGCCATGCTCTTTGTTTTGGACTATTCTCTCAGGATAAATTCCGCAGAATATAAGGGGGCATATCTCTATGCTTTCTGTTCTGTGCCGCAATACAGAGGCCGCGGATTGGCAAGCGGTCTTTTGCAACAAACCGAACGCATATTGTCTTCTTCGGGGTATGATTATCTTTTTTTGATTGCAGCTTCCGAGGGGCTTATCGACTATTATGAGAGGCTCTCTTTTCGTTGTTGCCGTTCGCACAAGATGACAGCATACAAAAAGGAGCTTTCCGAAAGTATCAAGACCAAGAACCTTTGCTTTGAACGCTCACACTCGATAGACATAGCTGCATATCGACGCCTTGCAGAGACAAGAGACAACAGCGTTATGCACTCTGAGGGCGATTTGTCTTTGTATCAGCAGGGAGGATACGACATATACTATATGTCGGAAGAAGAAGAGGTGTGTGCAATGGCAGTTACGCTCAAAAAAGACGACAAAGTGGTGGTGTTGGACTCTCTGGGCAAAGATACCTCTTATGCGGATTGTTTGTTGGGATATGTTTATACTCAAAACAATCAGTGCGATTTGCTGCAACCCTCACGCCTTTTGCAAACCCAAAGCGAAGATTTCCGCTCTCCATATATGATAAAATCCTTGCAAGGAACTCGAAACCCCCTTCCCGAAAGACTTTATTTCAACCTTCTATTGGACAAATGAACAAATAAACTTTGCTTTTTCTTGTTTGTTTGGCAAAAAAGTATCTAATTTTGCAAAACAAAATAAAACGTTTTTGATATGGTATCTTTTACGATTTGCCTTTTGACTTTGATTGTAGGCTATTTTACCTACGGACGTTTTGCTCAGAGAGTGTTTGGTGCTGATAGCAGACCGACACCTGCACTCACAAAAGCAGACGGAGTGGATTATATCCCGATGCCTACATGGAAATTATTTATGATTCAGTTCTTGAACATTGCAGGTCTCGGACCTATCTTTGGTGCAATCATGGGAGCAAAGTTCGGAACGGCATCTTATTTGTGGATTGTGCTTGGCAGCATCTTTGCAGGAGCAACTCACGACTACTTTGCAGGTATGCTTTCGGTGAGAAACGGTGGAGAAAACCTGCCCGAGATTATCGGACGATACCTCGGCAAGCAGGCAAAACTTGTGATGAGGATTTTTGTCGTCATTCTCATGGTGTTGGTAGGAGCTGTCTTTGTTGCAGGACCGGCAGGACTTCTTGCCAACTTTACCACAGGCTCTCTCGGGCTTACGTTTTGGATAGTGGTCATCTTCCTCTACTATATCTTTGCAACCTTGCTTCCGGTTGATAAAATCATCGGCAAGGTTTATCCTCTGTTTGCAATAGCTCTTTTGTTTATGGCTTTGGGTGTGTTGGTAATGCTTTATGTTCATCACCCTGCTCTTCCCGAGCTTTGGCAAAATATGTCGAACACTCACCCCTCTGCCGACAAACTTCCTATCTTTCCGATAATGTTTGTCAGCATAGCCTGCGGAGCAATCTCGGGATTTCATGCAACTCAAAGTCCTCTCATGGCTCGATGTATGAAGAGTGAGCGATATGGACAGCCTGTCTTTTATGGAGCGATGATAGTTGAGGGTATTGTGGCATTGATTTGGGCAGCCGCAGCAACCTATTTCTATCAGGAAAACGGAATGGGAGAAAGTAATGCTTCCATAATCGTGAACGACATCACCAAAAGCTGGCTCGGAACAGTGGGAGGCGTGCTTGCAGTGTTGGGAGTGATTGCAGCACCGATAACAAGCGGCGATACCGCCTTTCGTTCTGCACGATTGATAGTTGCCGACTTTCTTAAACTCAACCAAAAAAGCATAGCCAACAGACTTCTTATCTGCATTCCGCTCTTTGTGGTTGCCGTAGGATTGTTGCTTTACAGTCTCAAAGATGCGGCAGGCTTCGACCTTATTTGGCGATACTTCGCATGGGCAAACCAAACCCTCTCGGTCTTCACCCTTTGGGCAATCACGGTCTTTCTTGTCAGAGAGAAAAAAGGCTTCTATTACCTTATGACCATGCTGCCTGCACTCTTTATGACCTCGGTCTGTGTATCCTATATATGCGTTGCACCCGAAGGCTTTGGCATGAACCCTGCCTTGGCATACATTCCCGCCCTGTCGGCAGTGGTAGTTTCTCTTGCCTGCTTTGTGTTGTGGTACAACAAAACCAAGAGACCAACTCTTGCATAAAGGCAAGGCAGAGAAAATTGCTCCAAGTTATTAAACAGAAGACGGCGTTTCAATATATCGAAACGCCGTCTTCTGTAGAACAAAGATTCGGTTTTTTGATTCTTTGTTTCTCTTTGCCGGAATCAGGTTTTATTTTTTTTGAAATCAAGAGTTGCGCTCGTTTTTCTTTACTTTGGCTTTTGGCTTTTGGTAGTCCGCTGTAGTCCGTTGATTGTCGTCCGTTGTCTTTCGGCAAAAACCAAAACGAGCGTTCGCAAATGCAAAAGCAGGTCGAACGCTCGTTTTCCTTTGTCTTAATGTTTACATACTAAAGATAGTTGCAAGCACACCAATAAGAGCTATCAGTATAATCAAATCTAAACAAGATATTACCAATCCTGCTATTGCCAATCCTTTGGGTTTTCTAAATATACCGACAAATGAGAATATAAATCCTAATGCCCATAAAACCCAATTGAAACCAGGTATCCACGAAAAGAATATCCCACACAATGCAAGAACGAATCCTGCTGTACCTAATCCATTTGATTTTTTTTCCGTTTGATTAACGATAACCGTTGTTTTGTTATTTCTCTCCTGAGAGGCGTTGTAGTTATTATCTTCCATCTATTTAATTATTTAATTATTTCTTTTGCCCGTCCCAAAGGCTTTTAATTACTTTTTTTTCTTTGTTTTGAGACAAAATAAAAACGTGGGACATTTTCCTATAGTTATTTGAGGTTCCGCAATTACCTGTTCACTAAAATAAGAAAAGCCCACGAAAATCATCGTGAGCGTTTCGACTTATCTTCTTAGTGAACTTTTTTGAAATTTTGCGGATTTCAAATAACTAAGTATAAGCAAAAACGCTTTTTATCTGTCTTTTTAATTTTTCAATTCGTTACAATAAATCTTCTGTTTGCCGTTTCCTCCTTTTTTAAGTTTGTTTCTAAATTCGGCGACAAAGATATAAAAACTTTCTAATATCGACAAAGATTTTCGGATAAAAGCAAAAGAGTCGCAGGGGTTAATCTGCGACTCTGAAAACTCGGAATGCGAATCGTTGTTATTCGTATTCTTGAGTTTTTGCGGTGGTTTTAAGTCTCGAAGTCATGCTTTCGGTGCTTGCAGGCTCTGCTTCCGAATGGAAATTATTTATGATTCAGTTTTTGAACATTGCAGGTCTCGGACCTATCTTTGGTGCAATCATGGGAGCAAAGTTCGGAACGGCATCTTATTTGTGGATTGTGCTTGGAAGTATCTTTGCAGGAGCAACTCACGACTACTTTGCAGGTATGCTTTCGGTGAGAAACTCTGTCTAAGTCTATTGGCTAACTGATTTTTACGAAACTTATATTTAAAGTACAAAGGCGGACGAGGTTAGAAAGGTACAAAAAGCTCCATCTACAACAGATGGAGCAAATCTTTTTTAGAGTGCCTGTGGGTGCCGGAGCCTCCCATATTCACTTTTCCTGCTGCAAAGGTACTACTTTTTTACGATAATTCAAATCCGGATTTGTTGTTTTGCTTGAAAATGAATACAATTCTTTTTGCCGGAGGTTAAAAATTGGTTTTAATTTACTTAATATTATAAACTTATAGTTTGTGATATTCAATCATCTTCAATTCGCAAAGATATGAATTTTCATCCTAATCATGCAATCTTTTTGCTGTCGAAAATTTAATCCTCAACACTTCTTTCCATATTGGCAAAGAGAAACAACGCTTTTGCCCTTGCAGGGCGATTGTTATGGTATTACTAACTCGGGGCAGAGCGTAAGCGTCGCCCCGAGCTGATTGCTTTTGGACTTTCAGCCCGAGGATATAGAGAAAAAGAATAATTCCGTTACGCATAGAAGCTATTTAGTCCGAAAGAGGGGAAGAAACAATGTTGTTACGCCACGCAAGGCTTGCAACAAACAAAGATTTTCGCCATGCAGGGCAAAAGCGTGAAGTGATGTATGTTTTTGTGTCAAATGTTAAATAATTTGCTTGCCAATAGTTAATCGGTATTGATAGAAACAAAATTGCTATTCCGAAAGCATGCCTCCATATCTGCAAAACTACTATTTGACAAGTGTCCGTATGTTCTTTCGATTGTCAATTTGGAACGGGCGGTGTCAAATTCTGAGAGATTGTGCCAGCTCTGTAAGAACTCGCCCGAAGATTTGAAGTCGTATTCGGAGATACATAAGGTGATAGGGTTGCTCAACGAA
>SAMEA3663010__coassemble_743_pt1 | contig 10801 bp, 8 predicted proteins | sample SAMEA3663010__metabat2_low_PE_013 | metagenome-assembled genome bin SAMEA3663010 (sample SAMEA3663010) | pig gut metagenome | biome: pig gut; feature: pig-associated habitat; material: faeces | place: France | collected 2012 | reverse complement strand
TTCTTTGTAGAAAGAATTTTTTCCAGACACCTCGTGTTTTTTTTCTTTCTACTTCTCCCCCTATAGGGGGAGAAAATTTCGTAGAAAGAAAAAAAACACTCGAAAGAGGTGTCTCCCGCGAGCAGAAAAACAAGTTTTTTGCAAACAGAGTGTCGGCTATTTGTGATGTTTTTGTAATTTCGCAAGTTGATTTTTGCAAAAACATTATAGTACATGAAGAGAAAACTTGCATTTTTGATGCTTGCCATAGCTTGCTTTTACAGCACATTCGGACAAGTATTGGTAGGAAAAAGTCAGGACGAGAACTCGCAACCAAAAATCAAGGAGAGCTTGACCGATTTGGTTGTGTCTCAAACATTTTCGTTTGTCGAACTGCACAAAGTAACGATGAACGCACAACAGTTTTACACCATAGACATGGGAGATAGCTTCACAAGCGTCGAAAAGGTCGGAGATGCTGCACTGCCTGTGTGTTCTTATTTTGTCGAAATACCTTTTTGTCAAGACATAGTTGTCGAAGAGAAGGTGTCGCAACTCAGAGAATTTGATTTGGAAAAAGGAGTGAAGATTGCACCGAAGCAACTCAGCCAATCAAAACAAAACGAAGAAGTTGCCTTTTCGATGAACTCATCGTATTACAACAGAAACGGTTACGGACAATCTCAGAGAGTAAGCATCGAGGTATTGGGAGTGATGAATGGTGTGAGGCTTGCAAGAGTGAACGTTTTGCCTTTGAGATATGACCCTGCAAACAATCAGATCGAATTGGCTTCACAAATCGAATACAAGATTAGCTTTGTCAATCCCGATTACAACAAAACAACACAATTCAGAACCAAAAACAACTGTGCCGCATCGGGCTTTTTTGCGACTAAAACACTCAATCCGAAAAATATTTCGGCAAGTGTTAACTCAACAAATGTCAATCGTCCATACAAGATGCTCATAGTATCAAACAGGACCTTTGAACAAGCATTGCAACCCTTTGTGCAGTGGAAGACCATGCAGGGATTTGAAGTAGAGTGTCTTTATACCGATGTTATAGGTACAACATCTTCTGCCATAAAGTCTTACCTCCAATCCGTATGGGACAATGCCACCGAAGACAATCCGGCTGCCGACTATCTTCTTTTGTGCGGAGACGTTGCACAAGTGCCGACTTTTTCGGGCAACTATGCAGGGACAGGCTCCTCTCACCCGACCGATTTTTACTATGCCGAATATACGGGAGATATGTTACCCGATGTGTTCTACGGACGTTTCTCTGCAAGCACCGAAGCTCAAATGCAGGCAATAGTTGCAAAGACGATTGCTTACGAGAAATACCAATTTGAAGACGATAGCTTCCTCAATCGCATACTCCTTGTTGCAGGAAAAGAGACTTCATCTCCTGCACCAACCTGCGTAAACGGACAGATGAATTACGTCAAGCAATACTTTGACGGTTTAGATACCTCGATTTATTACAACCCTGCGTCGGGCAGCTACTCTTCTGCAATCAAGCAAAAAATCAATCAGGGACAAGGTTGGGTAAACTATTCGGCTCACTGCGACGAAGACGGCTGGTATTCGCCTTCGTACCTGAGAAGTGATGTCAATTCTTCGACCAATACGGGCAAGGCAGGCTTGTTTATCAACAATTGTTGTCTTTCGAGCAAGTATGACGAGACGACTTGCTTTGCCGAAAGCCTTATAAGGGCAGCCGACAAGGGAGCTGTTGCAGTAATAGGAGGAAGCAACTACACCTATTGGTACGAAGACTTCTATTGGTCGGTGGGAGCAAAAACCCCTACCGAACAGCCAAGTTATTCTTCATCGGCACTCGGAGCATACGATAGGTTCTTCCACACTCATTCAGAAAGTTTCAACAAATGGTACACCACTGCGGGACAAATGGTTCAGGCAGGCAACTTGGCAGTCGAGGCGTCTTCTTCAAGCCGAAAGAACTACTATTGGGAGGTTTACAATCTTATGGGGGACCCTTCTCTTGTTCCGTATGCAGGAGTGGGCAGAACGTTTGAGGTCAATCTTCCTTCCGAGATTTCAATGTCAGATGAAGAACTTTCGCTTTCGGATTTGCCGCCTTACACATACGTAGGCTTGAGCAGCAACGGAACACTCATTGCGGCTTCTCAGGCAGATGCTTCCGGAAATGTAAACATGGCTCTTTCGATAACAGAAGACATAACCGAGCTAACCATAGTTTTGACCAACCAATTTTACAAACCGCTCATCGACACCTTACTTGTTGTGTCTGCAAACCAACCTTACTTGTCTTTTGGCAATGTAAGATTTGAGGACACGCTCACCGAACAATTTGTAGAGAAGTTGCAGCCCGACCAAACCTACTATGTTCATTTCGATGTGAACAATGTGGGCAATGCAACCCTCCACAACACAAGAGTAAACGTAGAGTGGAACGAGGCATTCGATGTGTTGAGCGAATATCATGTCAATTTGGGCGAAGTGGCTTGCGAACAAGTCTATCAGGCAGCAAGAGCCTTTGAAATTAGAACCCATGCCGTTTTGGAAAATAACAGCCAAATAAACACCGTGTTTGCAATCAGCTCCGATGAATACAGCACTACAAAGACCATAAGAACCTTTGTGGAAGCACCGGATATGGATATTACTTCGGCAGAACTTATCCGCTCGCAAGAAGGAGATAAAATCAAGATAACTCTTGCCAACCTTGGAGCAATACCTTCCGAACAAGGTACTTTGAGCATTGAAAGCAGATCGGCAAACATCTCTTTCGGACAAGATAATCAGAGACCGATTTCGGCGATTGCTCCCGACCAATCTGTGAGCGAGTACTTCGACTGCACAATGTCCGAAGGCGACAGCATAACATTTGCGGTAACTCACATCTTTGGGGCATATTCTCAAACCAAACTCATAACCATTGCAGGCTTTGACAATGTTTTTGACTTTGAAGACGCTCTTGTACCACAGGTATTTGACAATACTTCGGGGTATCCTTGGATTGTAGATAACTCGACCGCACATCAAGGTACATATTCTTTGCGTTCGGCATCAATAAGCGACGATCAAACTTCGGTATTTACCATTTCGCTTTCCACCTCTTCGCAAGACACGGTATCTTTTTATACCAAGGTATCTTCGGAAAACAACTATGACTTCTTCAAGTTCTACATAGATGAAGAGGAAAAGGTGTCTCTTTCCGGAACAACTAACACTTCTTGGCAGTTTAAGCAGTTTGTAATCTCCGAGGGTAACCATGTTTTGAAGTTTGAATACAGCAAAGACTATTCTTCTTCAAATGGTTCGGATGCTGCATGGATTGATGACCTTCGTATTCCTATGCAAACAACAATGCTGGGATTGGAGACAGCAAACCAAAACCCTCTCAGTCTTTATCCCAACCCTGCAAACACAAGCGTAGAAGTAAGGGGTACGGAAGCCGGTAGCACAGTATTTATCTTCTCTCTCACAGGAGAAAAATTATCGGAGTTCAAGGCTGAGGGTCAAAGCATGGTAATCAATACCGACTTTTTACCTTCGGGAGTTTATGTTCTTTGCGTCCGCTCTCCAAAGGGCATTCAGACACAAAAACTAATCATTGCCCGATAGTAACCGATGTTGCAAAACGATACGATTCGACAAAACGATTCTTTGTTTGTGCCGTTGTATTTGATGAAAGATACAACGGCACCTTCGGATACGTCTGACAACATGGGATTTACTCAGTATGTCAGTAAGGTACTCAATGATTCTTTCCCTTTTTTGAACTACTCGCCATCGCTCTTTACCGAAAAGACCTACGTTTTCAATCGCAATATGCAACCCAAACCCCTTGTTGCAGAGCAGAAGAACACAGATTGGCTTTTTATTATTGTGCTTTTGTTGTTCTCCTGCATTGTAGTGGTGTTTCATTCCTTTCGGTATCGCGGCTTTGAGATATTGCGGAGTTGCTTCTCGCTCAAAGAATTTGAATTTTTCTCCAAATCTGTCAATGGAACAATCTTTCTGACCATACTTCCTTTTGTCTTTGTAATAGCCCTGATTGCTTGGAACATAATAGATTACTTTAATCTTGCAATATATCTTCCGTTTGCTTTCACTACAGTGCAACTATTTGGAGCTTTGTTGCTTAGTGTCTTTGCATTTCTTGTTGCCCGAATGGGCTTGATTGCATTTTTCGGTTCACTTTTTCGTACAGGGGAGCTGACACGGCTCTACCTTCTCAACCAATCAGTGTTTTTCTTTCTCGACTTTTTGTTGCTTTTTCCTATTACAACCTTTGCCTTGTTCACTCCTTCGTATATGCAATTATACTTCTTGGCAGCAGCTTGTGTAGTGCTTATATTGCTTATACTTGTGAGGCTTGTCAGAGGTATGTGTTTTGTATTTTACTTTTCAAAATTTCCCCGAGTCTATTTATTTTGCTACCTTTGCATCGTCGAATTGCTACCATTCTTTATTGTAGTAAAGTTGTTAATATCTAAGTAAATCAATTATTTATGGCAATACCAACAACAGTAAAAAACATTCTGATTTCACAACCTGCCCCCGAAGATTTGACCAAGTCTCAGTACAGAGTGCTGATTGACAAATACAAGGTGCAACTGACATTCTTCAAATTTTTCGATGTTGTCGGAGTAAGCACAAGAGAGTTCAGAGATTCGCGAATAGCATTGTTGGATTACACTGCAGTCATTATGACGAGCAAATTGGCGGTAGATAACTATTTCCGATTGGCAAAAGAGTTGCGAATAACCATTCCCGAAACAATGAAGTACTTTTGCATAGGAGAAACCATAGCAAACTACCTTCAAAACCACATACAATATCGCAAACGTAAAATATTCTACGGAAAGGTTGCTTTTTCCGATTTGGTTGAGGTGATGGTAAAGCACAAAGACGAGAAGTTTCTTTTCCCTTGTGCCGAAGATGCTTCTTCGGACTACTTCAAGATGTTGGAAAGCACAAAGCTGAACTTCACCAAAGCAGTCATGTATCGTTCTGTCATCAAAGATTTGTCGGCTTTGAACATATCGGACTATGACATGGTTGCCATGTTCTCTCCCATAGGGGTCAAGGCATTTGTACACAACTTTCCCGATGCCTCACACGAAAACATACTCATAGCAGCCTTTGGAGCGACCACTCAGGCGGCTCTCAAATCTGCAAAACTCAAATCATACATACCTGCACCAACGAAAGACTATCCGTCAATGGTTATGGCAATCGACAAGTTTCTCTCTCTGGACGAGCAGCAGCGTCAAGATTGGATAAAAGAAATAGAGATACAAAGCAAAAAAAGACCACGTAAAGCAACCACCACAACCAAATCGACAACCAAGAAAACCACTGCAAAAGCCAAGACAGGTGCAGCAAAAAAGACAACAAAAAAAGCGGAATAGTTTTCCGAAAAGCGAGCGGCTTACCTCACGCAACGATGTTGAACGTCTCTTTTCCGAAGGAGGAAGATTTATGGCATATCCGTTCAGTGTGAGGTATCTGTTCGATGCTTGGGATTGCAAGGGTGAAGCAGTGTCGGTGCTTATCACCTCACCAAAGAAGTATCAGCGTCTTGCGGTGTGTCGCAACAGAGCAAAAAGGCTTATCAGAGAAACTCTCCGCACCAACAAACAACAACTCCAAAGCCTGCTTGGAGAGAAGAACATAAGACTTCTTTTCAGCGTCAGCTTGGTGTCAAAACGCCTTCCGACCTATAGGCAGACCCAAACGAAAATGACGGAAATACTATCAACTCTTATCTCCAAGGCAGAGAATGAAAATCATTAAGCAATTTTTTTCGTGGCTGTTTATTCTGCTTATCAGGTTTTATCAAACAGCCATTTCTCCACATACGCCGCCTGCTTGTCGGTTTACCCCGACTTGTTCGCAGTATGCCCTTGAGGCAATAAAGAAGTACGGACCATTCAAGGGCGGCTTTCTCGCTATCAAACGCATTCTTCGCTGCAATCCGTGGGGAGGTAGCGGCTATGACCCTGTCCCATAGCATGGAATAAAACGCCTTTTCGTTCGACACAAACGGCGATTTGCAGAAAAAAGTCGGCGTTTTTTGGATAGTCGAAAATTATTTCTATCTTTGCACCCGCAAAATTGACGGTTCTTTTTGGTAAGATTAAAAGGGAATCTTGTGAAAATCAAGAACTAAACCCGTAGCTGTAAGCACCAAAAGTTTGAGAACATTCTAAATGTGCCACTGTTTGAAAGAATGGGAAGGCGGTTCTCGAATGGTGTAAGTCAGAAGACCTGCCGTTTTTTGCTACAATTAAATCGTATCTTTCGGGAAATAGAGATGTGATTGATAAAGTTCATGACGGTATGTTTTGTCAAGCCGTCTCGGAGGGTTGCCTTTTTTATCATGTTGCTTTTTTTCGTCTGATACATCATTGTTTAACAAAAAGACAAAACAAAAAGATGAAAAAAGTCTGGTTATGCCTCTTGTCGGCTTTATTGACAAGTTTCTGTTTGACAGCTCAAACTCTTGGTACGGCTCCTAACGGGGTCTTTACGGCAGCCGATATTGAGTATTGGGTTGGAAGTGGCAGCAAAGAAGCTGCACTTGTATTGGTTTTTAACGATGGTAAAACTCCTCAGGCATTAGTTTGGGGCTATCGTTACGACGGAACAAAAACAATGAAACAAATGTGTTATGACATTGCCGCTGCCGATCCTCGTTTCTTCTTTCAAGAGTGTGGAGGTACTAATCCCTCATGTGTTGTAGGGTTTGGTGCAGATGCGAATGGCAACGGAAGTTTCTCATTGCAAAATCCGGAAAACTTTTCCGATGTAGTCAATCCGACCACACAAAATATAAATCCTTCGACAGATGTGGACGGATTTATACCCATTGAAGATGCAGATCGTTGGCAGGCAGGATTTAGTATGACCTATTGGTTTTTGACATCGAATGGTTGGACAAACAACATAAACGGTTGGGTCGGTGCTGTTTGGTCTGATTTTACTTCGGTGAGCGGATTGTCGATGCAGACGGCAACGTATGTTTCAATGACAGATCCTAATGGCTCTTGTCCTTCGGTAAATGGGTTGAATGTTGCGGAAATTGGTACAAACGATGCAACCATTGCATGGAATCCGCACACAGCTTCAAACAGCTATATTTTGCAGATAAAGGATAATGAACAGACTGATTGGACAAACATTACAGAACAAACGACAACAGATACTTTCTTTGTGTTCTCTAATCTTGATGCAAATACCGATTATACTTTCAGAGTAAAGGCAGATTGTGGTAATGATGAGGAGAGTGTGTGGTCTTCGCTTGCATTTAAGACACTTTGCAACAGCGTAGATGAATTGCCATATTTGGAGAATTTTGACAGCTATTCTTCCTCCGGCACTGAAGCTTATGCAGATTGTTGGAATAAATTTGCAATGGGGACGGGAGACAACATAAATCTTGCAGGGGCTGCTCCTGCTTCTGGTTCAAGAAGTCTGTATTTTTATTCATTGAGGACAAACAACTTCACTTCCACTGCACTCTTGCCCACATTTGAAGAGGAACTTAGCAACCTTAGTATTCAGTTTAAGTTGAAATCACAGAACGTTTATGGTGCTATTATTGTGGGTGTGGTAGAGGACGATACGTTTGTTGCAGTTGATACGGTGTTTGTGTCGCATGGCGGCATTTGGGAACAAAAAGAAGTGAGCCTTACTTCTTATGAAGGCAACGGAGGTGTCCTTGCTTTGAGACCATACTCTTCATCGACTCAATCGAATAGTTGCACAGTTTATGTAGATGACGTTGTAGTTGATTATGCACCCGCTTGTCTTCGTCCCGAGGGATTGACTGTTGCAAGAGGCGATGATGCTACCGATGTCGAATTGAATTGGAGTGCTGATGAGAACTCACATTGGCTCGTGTTTTACAAAGCATCAGATGAGGAAACTTATTCTTATGCGGAATTTATGACCAATTCGGGTAGTATTAGCAATTTGGAATATGCAACAAATTACACGTTTCAACTTGCATCTATTTGTTCAAATGGAGATACAGTGAGAGCGTTTGAACAAGTGGAGTACACTACTCCGATGCTTGCCGAAAATATACCATATTCTTGTAACTTTGAGCAAGAAGCAGACGCACAAGAGTGGATGTTGAAGAATGGAAACAACACAAATAAATGGCATATAGGAACACCTAACAACCAAACCAACGGAGTATTGTACATTTCCAAAGATGGAGGAAGTTCAGCCGAATATAATACATCTTCTACAAGCATTGTAGTTGCAGAAAAGTTGTTTGACACAGGCGAAAGCGACTCTTTGACAATCAGTTTCGACTTGACCATTGGAGGAGAAAGTACTTACGACTACTTGAAAGTATATTGGGTTGATGCCGACACCAATTACATAGCAGCAACATCAACATCGACTTATTATGCTGACAAAGCATACGCAAACAATGTTTTGTTCACCAACCATTCAACCTACTACTTCTTGAACTTGCTATCGGGAACTCAGAATTTCTCTGTTACAATTCCTAACGTTACAAACTCAATGAAGAAGTTGGTGTTTGTTTGGAAGAATGATAGTTCATCGGGTGCTCAGCCGGGAGCTGTTATCGACAACGTTTCGATACAACAAGTTTGGGCAGGCGGAGAGCCTGAGCCATGTGATGCTCCTACAGCTTTGACAGTAAACAACATCACACAAACATCGGCAGACTTTACTTGGAACGGAACAGCATCAAGCTATGAAGTTCGTTTGAACGAAAACGCAGCAGAAACAGTTACCACAACAAGCAAGTCGTTTACCGACCTTACTGCAAACACAACCTACACTGCATACGTAAGAGCCGTTTGTGAGAATGATAACTCAGAATGGGTAAGCACCACATTCACAACTCTTGAAGCAGAACCTGTGATAGTACCTCCGACAGTTGCAACGCTTGAAGCAACCGAAGTAACATATTCGGCGGCAACCCTTAACGGAACGATTGCAGCAGGTAGCGAGGAGATTTCGGCACAAGGCTTCATGTACAAGGCAGCAGCTGCAGCAGAGTGGACAAGTGTTTCGGCAACAGGTGAAACGATGAGTGCAACTTTGACAGCCCTTAGTGCTGAAACAACTTATGAGTACAAAGCATTCGCCACCACAGCAAGCGGCACGGTTGAAGGAGAAGTGATGACATTCACCACAACCGCAGCACCTATTGTTGCTCCGATAGTTACAACGCTTGAAGCTACCGAAGTAACTCACGAGGCAGCAACCCTTAATGGTACAATCACAGCAGGCAGTGAGGCAATCACAGCACAAGGTTTCATGTACAAGGCAACCGCAGATGCCGATTGGACGAGTGTTGAGGTAGCAGGTGAGACAATTTCGACCACAATCGGCGGCTTGAGTGCTGAAACTGAGTATGAGTACAAATCCTTTGCAACCACAGCAAGCGGCACGGTTGAAGGAGAAGTGATGACATTCACCACTCTTGCAAACTCGGGCTTGAACTCAGCTGAGGGAGCAGTCGCAACAATGACTGTTTACCCTAACCCTGCAAGCGAGAGAGCGATAGTAGCAGTAAGCGGACTTGAAAACGGAGCGAAGATAGTCGTAAGCGATATGCAAGGACGTATCATTTTGAGCGATAACATGACGAGCAAAACTTACGAATTGTCAGTTGCAAACATGACAGGCGGTGTTTATTACATCAGAGTGATAGACGGAGTTTTAATCCATACACAAAAATTGATTGTTGAGTAAGCAATTAATGAATAGAATTTCTTCAATTAAGGGGGTGAACTTTGATGTTTTGCCCCCTTTTGTTGTGGCAAAAGCTCCCACTCTTGCATAAAAAAGCACTAATCGGACGAGAAAAAGCAAAAAAATAATTCGGTGGAAATCAAATTGTTTGCAAAAACTTTGAAATTTTTTCCTCGTTTTGTTTGGTTGGTGTGGATTTTATCTGTAATTTTGCACTCCGTTTCACAGAGATGGTGAATAGAACAAAATAACAAATAATATGTACGCAATAGTAGAGATAGCAGGACAGCAGTTCAAGGTACAGAAAGATCAAAAGATTTTTGTACATCGTTTGAAAGACGAGGAAGGTGCAGAGATTTCTTTTGACACCGTGATGCTGAAAGAAGATGATGGCAATGTGGTTGTTGGTACTCCTACAATAAGTGGAGCAAGTGTGAGTGCAAAGGTCATCAAGCACATTAAAGGTGATAAAGTTTTGGTTTTCCACAAGAAGAGAAGAAAAGGATACCAAAAGATGAATGGACATCGTCAGTATTTGACACAATTATTGATTACTGATATTAAGTAGTGTTTGTGTTGTGTACTAATGGATAATTGATTAACGAAAAAAATAAAGAGATATGGCTCACAAGAAAGGTGTCGGTAGTTCCAGTAACGGACGTGAATCGGAAAGCAAACGATTGGGCGTTAAAATATTTGGCGGACAAAAGTGTATTGCCGGTAACATAATAGTAAGACAGAGGGGAACTGTACACAATCCGGGAGATAATGTGGGAATGGGTAAGGACCATACGTTGTTTGCTTTGGTTGATGGAGTTGTGGAGTTCAAGAAGAAGAGAAACGACAAATCGTACGTTTCGGTAAGACCTGAGGCATAATAGTTAGCCCAAAGGTAACAAAAACAAAATCGTTCAACCTTGTTGAGCGTCGGTAGGCAGAGTTCCGAAAGAAATTTGCAATACATACGAGAGGCTTTGGTCTTGAGAAAGAAAGAGCCTCACTTGTTCGGAGGACGAAAGTCCAAAGGAAAGAGATCTTTGACATTATGTACATACAAGAAGAGTAATAGAGAGAAGTTAAT
>SAMEA3663010__coassemble_644_pt1 | contig 12274 bp, 10 predicted proteins | sample SAMEA3663010__metabat2_low_PE_013 | metagenome-assembled genome bin SAMEA3663010 (sample SAMEA3663010) | pig gut metagenome | biome: pig gut; feature: pig-associated habitat; material: faeces | place: France | collected 2012 | reverse complement strand
GATTGGTGAGGGTGCGTTTTATGAGTGCAGTGAATTGACTTCTGTTACAATTCCTAATAGCGTTACTTCGATTGGTGATTATGCGTTTTCTTATTGCAGCGGTTTGACTTCGATTGTTTCCAAGGCAACTGTTCCTCCTGCACTTGGTAATGAAGTTTTCCCTAATCCGAATAGTTGCAATGTAATAGTACCTTGCGGTAGTTTGGAGCATTATATGGCTTCTTCATGGAATAATTATTTCCCAAATCGCATTGAGGAAGATTGTTCTTCTGCCTTACAGGAGGTTGAAAGCACAAGGTAGTTTGTTGTTTATCCTAATCCTGCAAGAGGCTTTGCAACCATGGAATTTGAGGCTTTGCAAGAGCATAGCTTACTCAGAATTGCAGACTTTAGAGGAAGAGTTATCAAAACATTTGACCTTTCGGCAGGCACAGAGAGCGTAAGGCTTGACCTTAGAGACCTTCCGAGCGGAGTTTATACTCTCATGATTGGAAACACAACAAAGAAACTAATCGTCGAGTAAGACGATAGAGTGATTAAACATTTTTCAACAAAAAAACAAGAGGCTGTCTAACAATCAATCGTCAGACAGCCTCAACTTTTTGAACCAAAATGATATGAATATTACAATTTTTTGTTTGCTGCTTCTACAAATGAGACGAATAGCGGACTTGGTTCTTCGACCGTGGAACGATATTCGGGGTGGTATTGAACGCCCACAAAGTATGGGTGGGAAGGTATTTCGACCACTTCGACCAAGTTGGTGTCGGGATTTACTCCGGTTGCAATCATGCCTGCTTTTTCAAACTCTTCCAAGTAGGCATTGTTGAACTCATATCTGTGGCGGTGGCGTTCGCTTATCAGTTCTTTTTGATATGCTTCCATGATTTTTGTTCCTGCTTTGAGTTTGCAAGGATATGCTCCCAATCTCATTGTGCCTCCCATGTTGGTGAGGTGCTTTTGTTCTTCCATCATGTCGATTACGGGGTGCTTTGTCGATGCCATCATTTCCACAGAGTGTGCATCTTTGTATCCAAGCACGTTTCTGGCAAATTCAATCACCGCACATTGCATTCCCAAGCAAATTCCGAGGAAAGGGATGTTGTTCTCTCGTGCATATCGGACTGCCATGATTTTGCCCTCAATGCCTCGTGTTCCAAATCCGGGTGCTACAAGTATGCCGTTCAATCCTTTCAACTCTTCCTCAATCATTCCGGGATTGTCTTCAATCTTTTCTGAGTGTATCCATTTGAGTTTGACTTTGCATTGAGTGGCTGCACCTGCGTGAATGAAGGCTTCGGATATGGATTTGTAAGCATCTTTTAACTCGACGTACTTTCCGACCAAGCCGATTGTTACTTCGGTAAGCGGATTTTTTAGTTTGTAGAGGAAGGATTTCCATTTCTCTAAGTCGGGTTCGCCTTTTGCACTTATTCCGAGTTTTTTCAATACTTGAATGTCAAGTCCCTCTTTGAGCATATTGAATGGTACTTCGTATATTGTTGGTGCGTCAATAGATTCTATTACAGATGCTCTGTCAATGTTGCAGAAAAGTGAGATTTTGTCTCTTACGCTTTCGGTAAGTGTGTGTTCTGTTCTGCAAACGATAATATCGGGTTGAACGCCTTGTTGCAAAAGGTCTTTGACTGAGTGTTGTGTTGGCTTGGTTTTTAATTCGCCTGCTGCGGCAAGGTATGGCACATAGGTAAGGTGAACGACTATTGCGTTGTTTTCCATTTCCCATTTGAGCTGTCTTATGCTTTCTAAGAAAGGAAGGGATTCTATGTCGCCAACTGTGCCTCCGATTTCGGTGATTACAAAGTCGTATTTGCCTTGTTGGCTGAGCAGTTTGATGCGACGTTTGATTTCGTCTGTTATGTGGGGGATAACTTGTACCGTTCCGCCAAGGTAGTCGCCTTTTCTTTCTTTTTCAATTACCGTTTGGTAAATCCTGCCTGTTGTAACGTTGTTTGCCTGTGAGGTTCTTACGTTTGTGAACCTTTCGTAGTGTCCCAAGTCGAGGTCGGTTTCGGCTCCGTCTTCGGTAACGTAACATTCGCCGTGTTCGTATGGGTTGAGAGTTCCCGGGTCTATGTTTATGTAGGGATCTAACTTTTGAATAGTAACCGAATAGCCTCTTGATTTGAGAAGCACTGCCAAAGATGAAGAGATAATTCCTTTTCCCAAAGATGAGGTTACTCCTCCCGTTACGAAAATATACTTTGTGTTTATCATAAGTCTTCCTTTCTGTGATTTATCACCGTTTTACGATTTGCAAAGTTAATTAAAAAAATGGTATGGTCAAATCTTTGCGATGATTTCTGCAATATCTATGCTTTCGCTTCTGATTGTTATGTCGGCTTGTTGGTAAAAGAACTCTCTTTCTTCTAAGCTTTTGGTTACAAAATCAAGTAATTGTTCGTCGTCTTTGCCTTTAAGCAGGGGACGGGGACGTTTTGATATTTTGTGTCTTGCAATTATTGATTTGGGACTCATTTTCAGGTAGATTGTTCTGCCCATTTGTTTGAGTGCGTTCATGTTGTTGCCAAAGCAGGGCAGACCTCCTCCGGTTGCAATCACTATATTGTCGAGCGATTTGATTTCTTTCAAAATCTCTTTTTCCAATATTCTGAACGTCTGCTCGCCATATTGTTCAAAAATTTTTTCAACGCTCAAATGGTATTTGTTTTCTATCATTTTGTCTGTGTCCGAAAAGTCATATCCGAGTTTTTTTGCGAGCTTCCTGCCTATGGTGCTTTTCCCACAGAGCATATATCCTACCAAAAATATCTTCATGGTGCAGCCTATCTTGCGTATGCGGTGAGTGAAAGGTCTGCAAATTCTCCGTCAATGTACTTAAACAATCCTGCGGCTGCAACCATGGCTGCATTGTCTGTTGTGTAGGAGAATTTGGGTATGAAGACCTCGCAGCCGTACTTTGTTCCCAAGTTGGTAATCCCTTCTCTGAGGGCAGAATTGGCAGAAACGCCGCCTGCAATGGCTATATTCTTTATTCCTGTTGCCTTTATTGCTTTCTCAAACTTGAAAAGCAGACTATCCACAACGGCTTTTTGAACCGAGCAGGCTATGTCGCACAAGTTTTCCTCTATATACTTCGGATTTTCTTTCAGCTTGTCTCTGAGTGTATAGAGAATACTTGTTTTCAATCCCGAGAAACTATAATCAAAATCGGGGATATGGCTTTGGGAAAACTTCAATGTGGGTTTGCCTTGCTTTGCAAGTCGGTCAATATGCGGTCCTCCCGGGTAGGGAAGAGAGAGTATTTTTGCTGCTTTGTCTATTGTTTCTCCTGCCGCATCGTCAATCGTCTTGCCGATCATCTCCATTTTTCTTGGAGAATCGAGACGGATAATCTGTGTGTTGCCTCCCGAAACCAACAAACACAACATCGGGAAGTCGGGAACTTTGCTTTCGGGTGTGTCTTTGATAAAGTGAGCCAGCACATGAGCTTCCAAATGGTTTACTTCAATCATCTTGATATTCAAAGCGGCTGCAAAACTCTTCGCAAAACTTACCCCTACAAGCAGAGAACCAAGCAATCCCGGTCCTCGGGTGAATGCCACGGCTTCCAAGTCTTCCTTTCTTATTCCTGAGTCTTTGAGTGCTTTATCGACAACGGGTATTATGTTGCTCTGATGAGCTCTCGATGCAAGTTCGGGAACAACGCCTCCATATTCTGAATGTACTTTTTGTGAAGCAGTTACGTTGGAGAGTACTCTGAAATTGCCGTCCATAACTGCACAAGAGGTGTCGTCGCACGAAGATTCTATTGCAAGGATATACATGTTGATTTGTTTTTTCGTTCGGCGTGCAAAGTTAGGAAAAAGACCTCACAGAGACAGCTTGCCAAAAGAAAAAACGCCTTAAATACATCGCTTTTGCAAGAAATTGACTATTTTTGCAAACGACTATGGAGAAAATTTTCCGATTGGTCTTCAAATAACAAATGAATTGGTTATGCGATTTGCAGACATAACAGGACAAAGACGTTTGATAAACTCTCTGATTGATGCTGTTGAAAGCCATAGGGTTCCTCATGCACAGCTTTTTGCCGGAGCTGAGGGGTATGGTGCGTTTGCTCTTGCGTGGGCATACGCTCAGTTTGTCTCTTGTACTGACAAGCAACACTATCATACCTCTTCGCCGGACGAACTGAAAGCAGATTCTTGCGGCAAGTGTCCCTCGTGTGTCAAGTACCAAAAACTCGCACATCCCGATTTGCACCTTGTTTTTCCCACAACCACCACAAAAAAGATTGACAAAAACAACGAATCTGCTCTCTTTATTGATTTGTTCAGAGACTTTGTTATCGAGAAAAATGGTTATATCGACATAGATTCGTGGTTGGAATACATAAAGAGCGACAATAAGCAGGGCGAAATCAACGTCCGTGATGCCAATTCGATAATCGGAAGTCTTACTCTCACTGTTTATGAATCGCCATATAAGATAATGATAATATGGTGTGCAGACAGAATGAGACATGACGCAGCTCCCAAGATTTTGAAGATACTCGAAGAACCATACGACGGCACTTTGTTTCTTTTGGTTTCGGCAAATACCGAGGCAATTCTTCCGACTATTTTGTCAAGAGTTCAGCTTGTTAAGGTCTTGCCGATAGAAAGCGGTGCGATTGCTTCTTATCTTACAACCCAAAGAGGACTTTCTCAGACCGATGCCCAAATGGTTGCCGAGAGTTCTTCCGGCAGTATGCTCAGAGCTTTGAACTATGACGGCAAAGAGCAAAGAGACATCGTAAGCCTTTTTATCGAGTGGACCAGAGCTGCATTCCAATATGCTCAAAAAGCCTCCGAAATTTTGGCAATCAGTGAAAAATTCGCAAAACTAAGCCGTGAAAAACAAAAAATCTTCCTTTTGACTTGTTCGGAGCTGATGAGAGAATGCTTTATGCACAAGACCCAAAGACAAGTGTGCGAAAACCTGTTTCCGAAAGAAAACGAGAATTTTCAGAACAATTTTTCCAAATATTTGAACGAGAATAATATTCGCAATATATACAATTTGATTGAACAAGCCCTTGGCAATGTGATGCGAAATGCCAACAGCAAGATATTGTTCTTTGATTTGACAATACAGATTGGTAAACAGCTCAAAGGGGGCAAATGACATATTTTTTTAGAAAAACAACATATATCAGATGACAGAAGAGACAAAACAAAACGAAAAAGAACAAATCGCTGCAAATACTACCGAAACGACCAACAACAATGTGCGTTACAATGCAGGTGCTTCAAGTCGTAAATTGATAGAAGAAGACGACAGAGAAGAGGAAGTAATGTTGGAACAATTTACTCACCCATACTTTGATGAGGACCCTTCGATAGGTCAAAGTAGATACGAACCCAATGTTTTACTTTCAAGAGGCTGCTGCAATAAACCTGAATGTTATAAGGTCGTAAATAAAGCTGAGAGAGACAGTAGCTCAAAATTAAATGTGAATAACTGGATGAGCCATATCAAATCGCCGTCAAATGCAGGTGAATGCGATATTGTTGAGGTCAGATTTAAGAATTCAAGAAAAGATTTTTATCGTCTTCCCGAAGGATTGGAGATTTGTGAGGGAGATATTGTTGCTGTTGAGGGAACTCCGGGACATGACATAGGCATAGTATCGCTCAAGGGCGAACTGTGTATGATACAAATGAGGAAAAAAAAGGTAGAAAACAACGACAATATAAAGAAACTCTATCGCAGGGCCAAGGCTGCAGACATAGAAAAGTGGTTGCAGTCAATAGATAGGGAAGAAGGCATGATTTACGAAACAAGACGGCTTGCCGATAGTTTCGATTTGAAGATGAAAGTCAATGATGTGGAGTATCAGGGGGACGGAACGAAAGCTATTTTCTACTATACGGCAGACGATAGGGTTGATTTCAGACAGCTTATCAAGGCATTGGCGGAAGAATTTCGCATAAGGATAGAAATGAAGCAGATAGGAGCAAGGCAAGAAGCCGGACGACTTGGAGGAATTGGCACTTGCGGAAGAGAACTCTGTTGTAGCACATGGCTCAATTCGTTCCATTCTGTTTCAACATCTGTTGCCAAAACGCAACAACTATTTCCTAATCCGCAGAAACTTGCAGGACAGTGCGGCAAACTTAAATGCTGTCTAAACTATGAGTATGACGTTTATGTAGATGCTCTCAAATCATTTCCCGAACTCGGAGTTGCCATCGAAACAAAGAAAGGTAAGGCGGTATATCACAAGGTTGATGTGTTCAAACGTCTGCTCTGGTATTCGTATCAAAACTCTCAAGAACTTATACCTTTGTCAGTCAATACGGTAAAGAAAATGCTTTCGGACAACAAACGCAATATATTGCCGGAAGATTTGGAGAGCTTTGCCGAAAAAATTGAAAACAACAAGTAAAACATGACAAATGAAAACCTTACTTGCAAACATGAGAGAAAAGATGTATGATGTTTTTGTCAAGACACACAGGTTCTGTCTTTTTGTGTGCCTGTTCTTTGTGTTTTGTTCTTGCAACAGCAACGTGATTTATGACGAAAACAAATCGGTGGACGAAAAAGCTTGGGCGGCAAAGGATAAGGTGTATTATCAAGTCGATATAAAGAACACTGCAATGAAGTATAAAGTGGCTCTGAACGTCAGAAACACAACCGACTATCCATACAGCAACATTTATTTCTTTATGAACACCATACTTCCTGACGGAACAATTACCAAAAGAGACACCATAGAGTGTTATCTTGCCTATCCGGACGGCACTTGGAAAGGCAAAGGCAGCTCAAAGGTGAGAGATAACCGCTTTTGGATTGCGAAAAATGTCGAGTTTAAGCAGCAGGGAAGATATGTTTTTGAACTTTATCAAGCCACAACCGACACAACCCTCAGCGGAATTGTCGATGTGGGTCTGCACATAGAGTATCAAGATTGATAAATTACGAAAATATTCAGCTTATGCAGAATAAAAAAGTATTAAAAAAACAGCAACAGACAATAGAAAACAAGAAATATGTCAAGGCAATGTGGATTGGCTATCTGAGTGTCTTGTTTTGCATAGTCATATTCTTTGCCATGTTGTCTTTTGGTTGGTTGGGATTTATGCCAACCTTTGAAGAACTTGAAAATCCCAAGGCTAACATTGCCACCGAGGTCTATGCCGACAATGGAGAGTTGCTCGGATACATCGGATTGCAAAATCGTTCGATTGTAAACTACAAAGATATATCCCCAAACATGATTAACGCACTGATAGCGACTGAAGACGTGCGTTACAGAGAACATTCGGGAATAGATGCCCGCTCTTTGTTCAGAGTATTGACAAAAACAGTTTTGGGAGGACACAAAAGCTCCGGAGGAGGAAGCACACTTACTCAGCAGCTTGCGAAAAATTTGTTTCCAAGGGAGAAGAAATCATTTTTCGGAACGATATATGCCAAGCTGAAAGAGTGGGTTGTTGCCGTCAAATTGGAAAGAAACTACTCCAAAGACGAAATACTATCGATGTATCTCAACACCGTCGATTACGGAAGCAATGCTTTCGGAATAAAAACCGCAGCTCACACATTCTTTTCAAAGCAACCGAGTGAACTTGAAGTTGAAGAAGCAGCAGTGCTTGTGGGTCTGCTTAAAGCCCCTACAACTTACAATCCGGTTCGAAACCCGGAAAATTCAATCAATCGTCGAAACACCGTGCTGACACAAATGGAGAAATATGGCTTTTTGACTTCCGAAGAAGCAGAAGCAAAGAAAGCCATGCCGATAAAACTCAAATACAATCCTCAGACGCACGATGAAGGCATAGCAACTTACTTCCGAGAGATGCTTCGCAACTATCTGAAAGAGTGGTGCAAAACTCACTACAAGTCAAACGGCGACCAATACGATGTACACAAAGACGGACTGAAAGTCTATACCACAATCAACTATCAAATGCAGAAAAATGCCGAAGAAGCGGTCAAAGAACACTTCAAATATCTTCAAAACGAATTTTTCAAACATACCAAAGGCTACAAAGATGCACCATTTACCGGCATCAGCAGGGCTGACATCGACAAGTATTATATGCAGGCGATGAAAAACTCCGACCGCTACCGACAGCTTAAAGAAGAAGGAATGAGCGATAAGGAGATAAGAGCCAACTTTGATGAGAAAACTAAGATGAGAGTGTTCACTTGGAACGGAGACAAAGACACTGTGATGAGTCCGTGGGACAGTTTGAGGTACTACAAACACTTCCTCAATACAGGAATGGTGAGCATAGAACCCCAAACCGGTCATATCAAGGTCTATGTGGGTGGCATAAACTACAAACATTTCAAGTTTGACAATGCAAAACTCGGAAGACGACAAGTAGGTTCCACTTTCAAACCTTTTGTTTATGCTTCGGCAATGAAAGATAGCGAATTGTCGCCTTGTTTCGAGATTTCCAACACACCGGTTACCTTTGAAGATTATGATAATTGGACACCGAAAAACTCAAATAAGGCAAGAGAGGGAGAAATGGTCTCTTTGAAATGGGCTTTGGCAAATTCGGTCAATTTTGTTTCGGCGGCACTGATGAAAGACTACACCACACCACAGTCGGTTATCAATCTTGCAAAACAAATGGGTATTACAACACCAATGCCTGCCGTTCCTTCAATCTGTCTCGGAACAGCCGACCTTTCGGTCATCGAAATGGCAGCTGCAATGGCAACCTTTGCAAATAAAGGCGTGCATAAAGAACCAATCTTCATAACGAAAATATGTGACAATAAGGGCATGGTGTTGGAGGTATTCAACACCAAGAGCAACTCAGCCTTGGACGAAGAGACTGCATACCTTGTTTTGGAACTCATGAAAGGCGTTGTCGATAGCGGAACGGGTGCAAGGCTTCGCTATAAGTATGGTTTGAGAAGCACAATTGCAGGAAAAACAGGAACAACCGACAATAACTCTGACGGTTGGTTCATAGGAATAAATCCAAAGCTCGCAACGGCGGTATGGGTTGGCGGAGAACTTCGCAGCATTCACTTCCGCAGTACAGCATTCGGGCAGGGAGCATCTATGGCACTGCCGATTTACGGATTGTTTATGCAAAAGTGTGAACAAAATCCAAAGTTAGACTTTTACAGAGGAGACTTTGATCGACCGCCTTCATTGGAAATTGACATAGATTGCAGCAACTATGTTCAAGAAATTCAAGAAGGCACGGTTAGCGAAGAATATTCAAAAGATTGGTAAGGCAAAGTAGAGGACATATATCTTCCTTGCCAAACAAAAGGACAAAGATGCACGTCTTTTTTGACAAGCATCTTTGTCCTTATTTGCAGAAAATACTTATCTTTGCAGCTTGATTTTAACAAAAGTATAGCTTATGGGTGCAATGAAATGGATTGCCGGACTGTTGGGATTTGCTTTCGGAGGAGGAATTTTTGGCGGAGTGATTGGTTATGCCGTCGGTTCACTGCTCGAAAAGATGATAAAGAAAGAGTATGACGGCAACGAACAAAAGGGAGACTTCGTTATGGGGTTGCTCATTCTTACTGCTGCCGTAATGAAGGCAGACGGCAAGGTGATGAAAAGCGAACTCAACTTTGTGAAAGACTTCTTGCAAAAAAACTTCGGAAGAGAGAATTTGCAAAATAAGTTAGATATTCTCAGACAACTGCTTGACAAGAATATAGATGTTTATCAGGCTTGTGAGAAAATACGAACCGCCTTTCCATACGCAACAAAGCTGCAACTGCTTCACTATCTTTTCGGCATAGCTGTTGCAGATAATGATTGCACAAAGAGCGAAAAAGACCTTATCGAACGCATTGCCAACCTGATAGGCTTGTCCGGTGCCGACTACAAGAGCATTGAGGCAATGTACTTTGAGGTTACCGACTCGGCTTACGTCATTTTGCAAGTCGATAAGAACGCCTCAGACGCCGAAGTCAAAAAAGCATACAAACGTATGTGCATAAAGTATCACCCCGACAAGGTGGCAAACCTTGGCGAAGACGCACAACAAGCTGCAAAAGCCAAGTTTCAAGAGATTAACAACGCATACGAGAAGATAAAGAAAGAACGTAATATCGTTTGAGTTTTATGTTCACAGAATATTCTCCCTTTTGGCTGATACCTATTGTCGTTTTTGCCGCAGGAATTGCCTTTTGGGGCTATTTTGTCGGCGGCAGGGGAATGTTCTCTGCCCGACAGAGAAACTTGCTTGCGGCTTTGAGGTTTCTTTCATTGCTCTTGGTGTTGTTTCTCTTGCTCTCGCCTGTTGTGAGGTTTACTTCTCACCAAACAGAGAAGCCACTTATTGTTGTGGCACAGGACGTTTCTTCCTCGATAGTCTCCACAAAAGACTCCACATACTACAAGACGGATTATCAAAATAAAATTCGCAACTTCATAGACCAAGCCTCCGAAGACTATGATGTGAAAGTGCTGACGTTTTCTTCCGAGACTGCCGAACGCAATTTGCAAAACAAGAATGAGAACTTCACCTTCTCAGGTACACAGACCGATATGGCAGAGTGCTTGCAGTATGTGAACGATGAATACTCTGAGCAAAACCTCTGTGCCGTGGTGTTGGCAGGCGACGGCATAGCAAACAAGGGCGGCAATCCTCTCACTCTTGCACAAGATGCCACATATCCCATATACACCATTGCAATGGGCGACACCACAAGGAGGAAAGACCTCTCGATAAGCAACGTAAGATGCAACGACCTTGTGTATGCGGACGATGTGTTCCCCATAGAAATCACCATGAAGGCAGACAAAGCCGCAGGGGAGAGGAGTGTGGTGAGAGTGTTTCAAGACGGCAAGAAGATTTTTGAGCAACAAACAACCATCACTTCCGAAAGATTTTCTGTTACACTGCCTTTGACAAGCTCATGCTCTCAGCCCGGAGTACATCGTTTCAGAGCCGAAGTCGTTCCGATTGAGGACGAAACCAACACACTCAACAATTCGAGAGATTTTTTTGTCCGAATAACCGACACTCGTCAAAACATACTCCTGCTTTCTGCTGCACCACACCCCGACATATCGGCAATAAAACAAAGCATACAGGCAAACAAAAACTACAAAGTTGAATCCTGCCTTTTCGGAGAGCAAAACAAGTTGAAGACAGAGCAGACCGACCTGCTCATTGCCCACCAACTCCCTTATGACAAGGCAAGTTTTGACTTTATAAACACCCTCACAGAAAAGGGAGTACCTGTTCTGTACATTCTCGGAAGCAAAACAGATTACGCACTCTTCAACCGACTTGATGCAGGAGTGAAGGTGCAACTTCTCGGCAGGGGTTCACCCTTGTCGGCACAGGCTGTGTATAACCCCTTGTTTGCACTTTTTTCACTATCCGAAGAAGCCTCTCAGATGATGAGAGACTTTCCGCCTCTGAATGTTCCCTTGGCACGATTTACCCTTTCGCAAGAAGCTTCCGTGTTGGCATATCAATACATCGGAGGAACAAAAAGCGAATATCCTTTGCTCTGTTTTTGTAACGGAACGGAGAAAAAATCGGGCGTTATTTGCGGTGAAAATATCTGGAAGTGGAGACTGCACAACTATCTGCTCAATCAAAACAACAAAGAGGCAAATGAGATTGTTGAAAAGGCGGTTCGTTATCTTGTTGCGGCAAAAGAAAATAACGCATTCAGAGTTAAGCACGACAATGTCTTTGGAAAGGGCGAACAAATGGTGTTTGACGCCGAATTGTACAATCGTTCGTATGAGCTGACCAATACTCCCGAAGCACGTCTTGTGATACGCTCACAGCAAGGCAAAGAGTTCGCATACACATTCTCCAAACGAAACAACGCCTACACCCTGAGCATTCCCGCCTTGGAAGAAGGAGAATACACCTACACCGCACACACCACCCTTGCAGGTACAGACTACAAAGCAACAGGTACTTTTGTTATTTCGGACGAACATCTTGAAACAATCGAACTCGTTGCCAACCATTCCCTTCTTGCCACAATGTCGAAGATGAGCGGCGGAGAGATGTTCCCTTGCGACAACTTCGACAGCCTGCTTGCCAAGATGAAGCAAAATGACTACATAAAACCCGTAATACACAGCCTTACAACCAACAAACGCATGAGTGAAAGTCCGTGGTATTGGGCATTGATTGTGCTTGTTATGGCAGGTGAATGGTTCTTACGCAAATATTGGGGCAGGATTTAACCAAGCTATTATTGACCAAAATGCGAAAACACGATATAGAACTTGCATAGAACAAGTGAAATAAACCTCCGACAAAACCAAAACGCTGCTTTG
>SAMEA3663010__coassemble_508_pt1 | contig 14413 bp, 17 predicted proteins | sample SAMEA3663010__metabat2_low_PE_013 | metagenome-assembled genome bin SAMEA3663010 (sample SAMEA3663010) | pig gut metagenome | biome: pig gut; feature: pig-associated habitat; material: faeces | place: France | collected 2012 | reverse complement strand
TGATTATTTTCCCATGCGACGTGCCAACGCTTCTGCGATGTAAGAGGCAACGTCATCGGCGTAGGTATTCATTCCGAAACCTGCATCGTAACCCAATTCCTTTGCAAGCTCGTGAGTAATTCTCGCACCACCGCAACACAATATCACTTTATCTCTCAAACCTTCGGCTTCCAACATCTCGACAAGCTCTGTCAAGTTTTGGATATGCACATCTTTTTGAGTAACTGTCTGAGATACCAAAAGAGCATCGGCTTTCATTTCGATAGCTTTTGCAATGAACTCTTCGTTTGGCACTTGCGCTCCCATGTTCAGAGCTTCTATCATCTCATAACGCTCCAATCCGTAATGGCCTGCATAACCTTTCATGTTCATTATGGCATCTATTCCCACAGTGTGGGCATCTGTACCTGTGGAAGCTCCGACAATGACAATCTTTCGTCCGATTTTTTCCTTGATAAACTCATCTGTCTCGTGCATATCCATGACATTCGATTCCACTTTCGGAACATGGATTGTTGTATAATCGACTGTGTGAACAGTGGTGCCGTAGCAGTTAAAGAAAGTGAAGCCTTTGGTCAATTCTTTGTAGAATACTACTTGCGGATTCTCAAATCCCATTTTCTTCATCAACTGTTTTGCAGCCTCTATGGCTTCATCGCCACACGGAACGGGAAGTGTAAAACTCAACTGTGTCTTACCGTCGTTCATTGTGTCGCCGTATGGTTTTACTTTGGTGAGGTCAAGCTCCGTATCGAAGTTTTTTACCTCCATTGAATAAAGTCCGCCGCTCATTATCTTTGTCCTCCTTTTCCTTTCATTAAATCAATAAACGGATTGTAGTAGTTGTCGCCTTTTTCAAACACTCCCGACAATCCTTTTCCTCCATTGAACGGACGTTTTATGTCCGCAAAGATACCTTTCTCCAAAGCAGAGAAGAGACCCTCCTTTGTCATCTTTTCCAACAACTCTATGGCATCGTCCAACACCTTTTTGGCTCTTGTCTGCATGATACCGTCTTTCTTAAACTCCACATCGTCTCCAAGGTTCTTCATGTTGCGGAAAATATATTGAGCATTCTCAATAGACAAATAGCGGTCAGACATGAAAGGAGTGTGAATTGCCTCGGTCATCATACCCAAAAGTTGCAATCCCTGACCTGTCCAAATAGCTATTTCGTTGAACAAAGCGTCTTGAATGTGTCCTCGGAAGATGTTTCCGGTCATAAACTTTGTCGGAGGCATATATTTCAATGGTGCCTTAGGGAAAATCTCTCTTATCATCTGGGCTTGAGCCAACTCATACAAGAATCCGTTTTCCAAATCGGGTGTCATCTCAAACGCATGTCCCAATCCCATTTGTTCTTCGGGCAATCCGGCTGCAAAAGCAAGCTGTTCGTTGATAAGGTCTGACGCCAAAACCGTGTGAGCCTGCTCAAATGCATCGGCTGTTGTGAGGTAATTGTCTTCTCCTGTGTTGATTATAACTCCTGCAAAGCCGTTTATCACTCTCGAAAAGTACTGATCGATAAGCGTTCGCTGCATATTGATGTCGCGGAACAAGATACCGTACAATGCATCGTTCAACATGACGTCCAAACCTTCCAATGCTCCCATTACGGCAATCTCCGGCATACACAAACCCGAGCAGTAGTTACACAATCTGATGTAACGACCAACCTCTTCGCCCACTTCGTCCAATGCCTTACGCATTATGCGGAAGTTTTCCTGAGTTGCAAACGTACCACCAAAGCCTTCGGTTGTTGCACCGTAAGGAACGTAATCCAAAAGCGACTGTCCTGTTGTACGGATTACGGCAATGATGTCTGCACCCTGCCTTGCACCGGCCTGAGCCTGCACAACGTCTTCATAGATGTTGCCTGTTGCCACTATTATATATAGGTATGGCTTTTTGCCTTCACCTATTGTCTCGATGTAGTTCTCTCTTCGGCGGCGGTTGGCTTTAATTCGCTCCATCGACTGCTCGATAAAAGGTTGCAAAGCCTCTCTTGCCTTTTGAGCATCACCCTGAGGGAGAGTTGTAATGTCGAGAGTGCCTGCTGCCGTCTGCTCTGCAATCTCGCAAGGGGTCTTTCCTGTTTGCAACACGGCGTTGCCCAACACCGGAAGGATACCATTTGCCAACATACCCTTGTCTTTGACAAAATCTACCAACACATTTGGCAAAGGAACGCCGCTCTGGTCAATTCCATCTACCCCCATCAAACGGCACAACGTCCTTTCGCAGGCAACAGTCGAGTAACCATCGACAAAATCCTGCACTTGGTCGGAGATTACCTTCGCAAGCTCCTTTGCGTGTGCCACCTTGTTAAAATCCAAGCCTAATTTGCTTTTTTCCATATCTCGTAGTGTAGTTATTATTTTAAGTTCTAAGTTGCAATGATTGCCGAATTGCCACATATCAAGTTTCGACTCGACACACCAAAGCGACTGCAAAAATACGAAAAAGATAAGTAATTACAAAATCAATTCACAAAAAAAGGCGGTAGTTTCGCAACCACCGCCAAAAAAGAGTTCATATTCTCGCTTTCTTACCTGCCCAAAACAGCCTTATTCACCTTTTTCATGTTCAAAGGTATGCCCGCAGAAATCTCAAACGGCAACACATCTATTCTTTTGCCGCTGTTGGCACTTGTTGTGTTGGTTATGGTAGGTCTGTACGTAAAAGCAAGAGAAACATCGTCCAAAATCCATCTCAATCTTATCGGAACACAGCCCGACATCTGGGCAATGACATCATAAGATGAAAGATTGTTGTTTACATTTGAAGGAATTTTGAAGTAATATCCCCCATACTCGCCTCCAATTCCCACCGAAAGAGAAAGCATCGAAAAAACATCTTCGGTATTAAAGATATAATTGTAACCAATACCCACACTGAGTTTGAAAGATGTCGAAAAACAACTATTGTCTCCTGTTTCTCTCAACATTCCCCAATCGATTGCATAATCTGCCTCCAACGAAAGACCTGTTTTCGTGCTGATTGAAGAGTATCGATTTCCCAATCCGAAATCAACCAAAGGCAAATTGGTCTGTGCAACCTCGGCTCTGCCTGTTCCGAAAGAGACAGAAGCGTATGGTTCAACCACTTTAATCTTCTCGCTTTGCTGAGCAAAGATAGTCAAAGGAAATACCAGAACTGCCTGCTCGGCTTTCGCTCAACAAAAGATTGAAGCAACTTATGTGGAAGCAGGAGTGAATGAAAACGACCCCTCAACTTACACAGCAAAAAAGGTGGTAATGCCTGACGGAAAGAAAGAAACAATGTTGTTTAAGAAGAAACACTTCAACCAAGACAACGTAAAAATCAGTTCTTCTTACGCAACAGCTCTTTCAATCGAAGACATGATATCTGTAATCGAGAGAAAGAAAAAGCAACACGAGTGTGTGAAGGAAATGTACGAAGAAGACGGATTGTACTATATGCTTTTCACCAAGTGTAACACCGATGGACAACAATAATTCGACTTTCAAGATACAATAAGAGGGCTACTTGTTTCGTTATCTTTTGAAGCGGAAAAATTGAAACGCCGTTTTGCTCGAGCGAAACGGCGTTTTATTCTGCCAAAACGCCGTTTTATTTCACTGAAACGCCGTTTTGGCAAAGTGTCTGCAAAAGGCTTTGTTTCAGATATTTATAACATCAATATATGAGTTTGTTTCAGACAAGAAAACCAAGACAATTTGAGTATAAACCTCGTTTTTACGACCCGCAAAAGGAGGAGTTGGAACGTTTGAAAGCAAAGTATGGCGATGTCGAAGGGACGGAATATAAACGCCGAATCGACTTTCGCTCTGCAATGAAGACGAAAAAAGAGGAGAAAATCGGCAAGCCCGTGTCGGGATTGAAGATTATTCTTATAGCTTCTCTGATTATAGCTATTTTATACTTTCTTTTGTACGTTGTAGAAACATGGCAATAGAGATTTTGGACAGCATTGTGGCAAATCAGATTGCCGCAGGAGAAGTGGTAAACCGTCCCTCGTCGGTTGTAAAGGAGCTTTTGGAAAACTCAATCGATGCAGGAGCTGCCCGAGTGCAGTTGGTGATAAAAGATGCGGGCAGAACGCTCATTCAGGTGAGCGACAATGGTTGCGGAATGGACAGAGAAGATGCTCAAAAGTGCTTTCTGCCCCATGCAACCAGCAAGATACGCACTTCGGAAGACCTGATGAAACTCCGCACAATGGGTTTCAGAGGTGAGGCTCTTGCTTCTATTGCCGCAATTTCGCAAGTCGAACTCAAAACTCGCCGAGAGCAAGACGAAACAGGCACAAAGGTCATAATCGAAGGCGGTGAGATAAAACAGGTTTCAGACGTTGCTTGTGCGGCAGGCACTTGTATCTCTGTCAAAAACATCTTTTACAACACTCCTGCAAGGCGTAACTTTCTCAAAAGCGACCAAATAGAAAACAGCCACGTCAATGACGAATTTTTGAGGGTCGCTCTGATTAAGCCGGAGGTCGCTTTCGGCTATGTGAACAACGAAAAGACCATGCACAACCTCACAACAAGCAATGCAAAGAAGCGAATAACAGACCTTTTCGGTTCATCGCTCTCGGGAAAGCTCATTCCGCTGAACGAAAGTCTCGACTTGGTCAAAATCGGAGGCTTTGTGTGTTCGGCAGACTTTGCAAAGAAGAACAAATCGTGGCAGTATTTCTTTGTGAACGGACGATTTATGAAGAACAATTACTTTGCCAATGCCGTAGAGAGAGCTTTTGGCAACCTGCTTGGCGAAAAGACCTATCCTGCTTTCTTCATTACACTCGACCTTCCGCCCGAAAACATAGACGTAAACATACATCCGACAAAGACAGAGGTCAAATTTTTGGACGACAAGATGATTTACTCTGTTTTGCACGCCGCAACAAAACGCGGTCTCGGGCAGTACGCACTCTCAAACGAGATTTCGTTCACCAAACCTGCCATAGAATTTCCGCAGGTCTCTGCTTCAACTCCCCTGCCCAAGGCTCCGCAAATACGATTTGACCCTTCGTTCAACCCCTTTGACACTTCGGAACATCAACCTCTCAATATGTTGCAAGAAAAGCCGGTTGTTCAACCCTCACTTTTTGAGAAAGACATTCCCGAACTTGTTACCGTTCCGACAAACCGACCCGTAGAAAGAGAAAATCGAGAACTCAATCTCATACAAGTATCGGAGCGTTATATCGTTGTCCGCAGCAAAGACTCCGTATTGCTGATTGACCAGAGCAGGGCTTCACAAAGAGTGATTTTTGAGAGCGTCCTTGAAGGCGAAACACCCAAGACACTGTGCCAAAACCTCGCAACACCGATAAAACACTTCTTTTCGCCTCACATAAGTTTCCAACTTGTGGAGATGCTTCCTGCTTTGGAAAGCTATGGAATGAAGATGGAATATGACAAAACGGACGGAGGTTTTTTCCTTGTGGCAAAATCGCCTTCGAGCAGTGCAGAAGAGTGTTTTGAAATGGCTCAAAACTTGGTCGAAGACAAACAAAACTGCTTTGTCTCAGGCTCTCAAAACGAAAGAAGAGCCATGATGATTGCACAAAAGAACAAAATCCCTTACGGACAAGTGCTTTCAAACCAACAAATGCAGACATTGATTTCTCAACTATTCAGTTGCAAGGAGTGTAACCTCTCTCCCGAGGGGAAAAAGATAATAATCAAACTGACAACAGACGACTTGGAAAAGATGTTCGGCTAAAAAGCAAATCTGCACTCTGCTTTAGTTGTTGCAGGGTGCAGATTTGGTATTGTCAAAAAGCCATTACCGTTGTTTGCTTTCGATATATTGGTCTAAATTTCGTAAGATTATGTCTATCCTTATGTCGAAGCTCTCCCTTGTTGCAAAGGCTATGTGCGGCAAAAGCAAAGTATTCTTTGCCGTAAGAAGCGGATTGTCTGCTTTCAAAGGCGGTTCGGTGTCATAAACGTCGATTGCGGCAGCTGCAATCCGTCCTTGATTTAAGCAGTCTGCCAAGGCTTTGTTGTCAATCACCCCTCCGCGAGAAGTATTGACCACTATGGCAGAGGGTTTGCACAAAGCCAGCATCTCGGAGCTGATAAGACCCTTTGTTTGCTTGGTAAGAGGAGTATGAAGTGAGATAATGTCGCTGCGTTTCATCACTTCCTCCAACGAAGTGTACTCTATACCCATGTCAATAGCCTCCTGCCTCTGCGAACGAGAGTAAGCAATGATGTGACAGCCGAAAACTTTGAGCAGCTGTGCCGTCCTCAGACCTATTGCTCCCGTTCCGACGATGCCAACCGTCTTGCCGCAAAGTTCTCTTCCCAAGATGTTGTTTCTACCTTGAAGAGAACGAGTTGCAGCATCAAAAGGCGTCATTTTGCGATAAACATCAAGCATCATTCCTACAGCCAACTCAGCCACTGCTTGGGTGGCATAACCCGAGGCATTGCAGATTTGTATTCCTCTTTGACTGCAATAATCTTGGTCTATGTGGTCCAAGCCCGTGAAAGCGACATCCAAAAACTTCAAATCGGGGCATTTCTCCAACACATTGCGACCAAGAGGGATATTAGACACCATTACGACCCCTGCACCCTGCATTCTTTCGACAAGAGTCGCCTCGTCTTCCTTTCGGTCGGGGAAAACAATCAACTCGCAACCCTTTTTCTCATATTTTCGAGCCAATTCCTCTGCCCTTTCGGAGCTTATTCCCATAGGCTCAACTGCAACAATTTTCATATAACTTGGTATTGAATTATCACTTTTTTGTTTCTGTTTTGCAAAGATAGCCATTTTCTTTTGTCCTTGTAAGATATGGTGAAAATAAAACGCCGATTTACGAAAACAAAACGGCGTTCTGCTCAGATGAAACGGCGTTTTGGTAAAATGAAACGGCGTTTGGATTTGATAAAACTTAATTATTGATTTACAGAGTGATAAAAAAACAAGGTCGGCTTCAAATCTGCCGACCCTGTTGTACCCCCAGTAGGAACGCTTTGGTTATTTCCTATTAAGTTCAACTATTTATAATTATGTATCTTGCAATTATTTATACACTCAAATGACACAACAAAAACTGGTAAAACGTCGAAAAGGTGGCCAAAAGGTGGCCAAGGGATTACCCTCCTCATTTTGCATAATACCCTCCTGTCTTATCAGAATCTCGATGTTCTATCAAACCCTCCTTCACAAGGATGGCTAAATGACGGTCAATTGTAGAAATGCTCTTGCCAGAAATGTTAGAAATACCCTTTCTCTGAATACCTGGATTAGAACGGACAATAGTAAGTGTGACCATCATACTAGAATTTATCCTATCATTTCGACTATCATTTACCCTATCATTTCGACTATCATTTACCCTATCATTTCGACTATCATTTACCCTATCATTAGCCCCCCTCACAGGTATAGGAAGCACCAATTCAACCTCATCAATCTCAAATTTGTTTTTCAATTCGGGTTCTCCCCAGTGGGCCTCTTTCCAAGCGGATATGATGGTGGGGAAACCTGACCCGACATTCTCACCATATCCAACCATTCGGAGCATATTCTGAATTCTTGGATTACGAGCCTTGGAGTTACCTCCTTCGTATATCATTTCGACAGGTAGTTTCAGCAGTCCAGGATTACGGAAACACAATCGGTCGTCGTGCTTTTCAACTCGTAGTATTCCGGCATCCATCAACAAGTCGGAGTGTATGATGGCATTGGTGAAAGCTTCTCTAACAGCCTTGTGTTGTGGAGTGTCATCCACTCTCTGTATACCTTCCATATGGAATGGTCTCGGAAGGTCTGCCGTGACTTTAGGTATTACTCTGCTGAAGAACTGATAGAGGTTGTTTTCCCAACGTCCGTCGTAAGTCAGTCTGTCGCTGTAACGCTCATCACCGATAAGATTACAGAAATCAAGGTAATCCATACGGAAGTTGGCGAACCGTTCTTGTACGGACAATCCCTTGCCGAACATCATCAGACCAGCCATCGTGAGCCCCTCCTTGCCGGTTGCCCTATCAATGATATAACCGCCAAGATTTTTGAGAAACGTTTTGTCATCGGCTTCATTCCACACGTGACCATCATTTCTAAATTGGAACAAGGTACGGTAACGGTGAAGCGTATCAAGGTCGATGTCATTCATATCATAGTGTTCCAACAGCATTCCGTCGTTTCCGTCCTCAAACGAGTCTCGTATCATCGCCCTCACCTGCCGTTCTGTGCAATGGTAATCGCCTTCGTGGTTTCGTCTGTAAGTTCCCTTATACACATTACCATTCAAATAAATGGGCTTTATCCTCCAATCGGCTTGAGGAACGTGGATGCATACTATCTGCACACCGTTTATCTCGACCGTTTCCACATTGCTGCTGGCAAGGATGTTCTCATTTACTTTATCACTATTGATGGTGTTCCAGAAGTCATTGACAATCTTCTGTGCATCATCTACACCAATGATTTGAAAACGTTTCTTTTTGTCTGATTCCTTTCTGTTTTCCTCAATACCCAATAAAATCACTCCACCAATAGTGTTGGCAAATGCAGAATATGTCTCCCACACAGACTTAGGAACCTCGGACTTCGCCCGTTTGCATTCCAAAGTCACACACTCTCCATTTAGCAGTGTTTCTATTATTGTGTTTTATTGGTATCCATACCACCATTTCTTTGAATCTTTTAAGAAACGGATAATTGCTGTATTTATTGTATAATCCAATGAATTTAAGACTCAGTGGAGGAACAAGCTATGCAATTGTTGGGATAGGGATAAACTCAAACCGACCGTTGTTACTAAGTTCCATCAACAACCGGCCCATCAGGTTCGGCCCCACATAGAAGTCGCCTTGCCGCTTCACGCCCCAAGTGTCGGCCCAACTCTTCCTGAACAAGCTCTGGTCTTCGACGATGTATTTGCCCTTGCTCCGTTCCAATGCCGACCTAAACTCCTCACTCTGCCCATACTTCAACTGAAGACACTGCTTCATCGCATCCACGATAATCATTCCCCAATCGTTCCGTCGATGGGTCTTTTCGTAATGTTTAGCCATCATCTTCGGATTTGGTGCAGCATAGACCTTCTCTCGGACTTCTTTGTCCGTGAATTTCATCATTTGGAACAGCTGCTCGACGTTCTTGTACGTAACACCATCATACAGTATCGGGACATGGGCGAAATTGCTGTATATGCCCCACTCCCCCTTGACCTCACAGAATGGAACACATTCGGTCACCGGGTATGTCTTAATCGAATAGTATTCGGGATAATACTTCTCAATGAATGGTGCTACACTGTAAAAACTCATTTCTTATCCGGATTGACCTTTTCGACTTTGGTGATGATGATGACCGACTCGTCGAGCACCGCCATATTGTCGCCAAAGGCGGGGTTCTTCCACGAATAGGGCCAGCAGATGAATATGACTCCGATGCTCACGAGGAACTTCGATGCAGCCTTCTCGCCTTCAATGTCTATATGGCCCGTCAGCTCTTTTGCAAGATACTTCCGAAACTCTTTACCGTCTTCCGTGAATTTCGTCGGAATAGTATGTCCCAGTTTTTTCTCTGCCTTTGCAACTATTGAAGGGTTTATCTGCTGTTTGAAGGCAATGTGGTTCTTCTCCGTTTTATCGGGCAAATCAAGGGTATATACATAGTGTTCGGTGGCAGACTTGTTCGATGCCGAATAATGGACTGCGGATTCGTATTTCGAGGTCACATATACTCCGAAACCGAACTTGACCTTCCCGTCACCTTCAAGCGCGTGAGAGAGGTCGAACTTATCGAACATTTTGTGTGAACCGTGATAGAATGTTGACATATCAATGTTAAATGGGATAATTGTGTTAATACTATAGTCCGAATAACGTTACGACCAACCACAACAGACCGACAAACAGCAACGCCTCAACAAGGAATCCGAGAAATCCTCCGATAAGGGCGAATGGAATGGTCAAGATGTCCCAAAGCCAAGAAAGAATGTCAAGTAGAACAGGGCCGAAGAATTTGATGACGACCACCACAATCACAATTGTCAGAATCATTGAAAGCATCTCGTATTCTCTGGTTAATAGTCGTTGCTACTTTCCTTATCGTTCATTCTTTCATTTTGGTTCTCACCGCCCTCAATATCTCAACCATTGCCCAAGTGTCCTGCTGGCAATAGCGTTTCAATGCCTCTCGACGCTCTGCTTTGTTATGCATCACATTCCTTTTGTCGAACGAGGTGGGTATTGGAGAGTCGTAGTTGATGTAGGCGATATATGCCTGAACACCGTTGCCCACATCCATTCCTTTGTAGGTGAGCGACGGCACGAGTGCCGGAAAGGTCTTCTTGATGGAGTAACTGCCGGAAAGCTCTTTGTGGTAGTAGTTGATGACATCGGCGTTTGTCATTCCTTTGTACATTTCCCTATTGTTCCTCAACAGGTGCAGCAGGTCTGCCGACTTTTTACAGATGGCAAGCAGTTTGTCGCTGTATTCGGGAAAGAGTCCGGCGAGCTTTTTCAATTGCCCAATCTCAAAACTTTTGTTCTGTGCGAGCATAGTGCCTTTAAGTGTACCGTCCTCGTTAAATTCAAAATGGTCAATGATGGCTTTAGCCAATGCCTTACGTTCATCGTCAAAACACTCTTCATTAAGGAAGATGAAATTGTCCTTCTCCTTGTCACAAACGCCAGGCTCACGCTCAATATGCAGCGAAAACTCAAATACCGACTGTCGGTAAGGTTCTTCGCCACGGAAACGAGGCAACGGACAGCCAAATGTCTCAAAGTCGAAGTGGTAAATTGGATATTCGAGCTGGTCGAACCAATACTGCATCTTGTCCCTATCTACATACTCTGTGCCGCTGTCATAACAATTTCGCTGGATGAGATGCTTTTCTTTCTCTAACCATTCGTAGGGTACATCGTCAAACTTGTAATATCCCTCGTTTATCAGCTGATACTTGTCGGAAATATCACCCTTCTTGAAGCCTCGGAAATCAAGATACTTGTTTGCTGAATTGGTCTCCGGCACATCACGAAGTGTTTTGAAACAATGTTTCCAAAAGACACATTCCGTGTTCCCACCCCAAGCGCAATGCTTGCCGACGTCGACTTTCTTGGTCACATCGTGCGGGGTTGAGATGTAACTTTCGAGGGTGGTAATCTCTTTAAGGATTGTTGTTTGGTATGCTTCCGTGGTCTCGTTCAAATCAAGGAATGTGATAATCTCCTGCCCATCAATATTATGGTACAGGCATCGGCCATTCTCGTCGACAGCACCGTCATAGACATACTCGCTGTTGAGCACGGCCAGATAGTAGTTCACAGGGCGGTTGTCTCCAGCTTGACGAAGGGCGTGTTCGATGACGAACCGTTGAAAGGCGAGGTCGTGTGGATATTTCCCCACGTCACTATACCGATTGAGCAGGGTGTTTTTCTTTTGTTCAAAGTTCTCCAAAGCGGCATCGGTCACGGTGCTGGCGGCCATATTGAGTCGACAGATGTTTCCATCCTTGACAAACAAAGAATATGGTGTTCCTCCTCGATTCCCTTTCTTGTCAGAGAAAAACAGACCTTTCTTGTTTTCCTTCTCGTCTTTCTTGAAGATGTACTTGCTGTTGGTGGTGGCCTTCACCTCGATGATGTTGATATCTTGCTCGTTCTCGTTGTATATATCCACGTAGCAGCGATAGGTGTGGCCGTTATGCACATATTCGCAGAGTTTCTGGTTTTGCACATTCCGAGAGTCTGCGATGAAAGTGCCGTGGAAATACTTCTTGCCACACGCAGAGCCTCTTCTTCCACCTGATTGTAGTAGGGGAGCAAGGCCTCAAGTTCCGGACGAAGGGTAGCGTCGAATTTTTCATCGTCTTCTTCTGGGAATCCGGTTGATGCCATGCTTTCCGACAACTCTTCCAGCATCTCCATGCGGTGTTCGCGTTCAATATCAATATCGTGTTTCCCTGATGGGTTATGTTTCAACTCCATCGGGAAATACATCGGACAACGTGTCCAGTTAATAAATCTTGATTTCGAAATGTACATTTGCTTGCATTTTAGTCTTCTTCCATTTTGGAAATATCCAAATTTTCATTCTTGTCTTCCCATTCCTTTTTGACTTTTCCTAGCATAAATAGAGATTCTGCTTCTTCCCTGGAGACAGCCTCAACAGAATAGAAAGAGGTGGTGGTTACGGCGTGCTCTATCTGGAAAGTTCTCTTGGCCATATTCGTATCTTTCCGTGATGGACGGACTCCATCAACATTCAATAACGCCTTCAGTTTTTTATATGCAACATCTTCATTCCAAGGAGCGGGATACTCTGGATAAAGCATATACTTATACTCCAAAGCAATATTGCTCTGTTTATCCAGCAGAAGAGATACATTTGCATAATTGGCTATCAAGCTCTGGTAGTCATCCTTGTGAAATTCGTAGAGATAAGCCCCGAAACCGTAGGCGGCAATTCTCCCTATGCAGCTTTGCTTTTTCTCGATAAAGTCTTTGGAGTATTCAAGAGCCTCCTTGGCCGTTGATGCTATCCTTGAATTGGATGAAGCCACACTGTCCAATACCACCAGACTGCCATATTCGGCCATTGGCTCTTCCATACATCTCAAAATGTCTTTGGCTCCAACACCCACGTGATGATAGAACGAATGGAAATATTCATGGAGTAGCACCTCACCCATCAGAAGCATCATTTCGTCAAGTCCAATGGTGATAGATTCAATAACATCCACAAATAACGTAATGACGCACTCATCGTCATCATAATAATACATACCTAGATAAGGCCTCGCATCTGTACTACCTAATGCCTTCTCCAGTTCTTTCTGCTGTCTTTTGCAGACATTAAGTAGTTCTTCCAGTTTCTGGTCCTCCCTATGGGACTGGCCCAATCTTTCCTCAATACTTTTTATCAGGTTGTCCAGTTCCTCTATTTCCTTTTCCTGTTCGTCGTTGGGTGGAAATTCATATCGGTCTATCCACCTTCCGCTGAGAATCAATCTAGTATGCCGCTGAAGGTCATTAATTTGGAACGACAGGGATTTGTCAAGAAACAGTCGATGTTCAGCCAATCCCCGTAAAAAGACCACTGTTTCAGGTTCTAGTTCATTTTTAGGAGGACACTTTTCGTCGATGTTGTACCTGAAAACCACATCTTCCTCTCTTTTCTTGTCGCCGAAATACTCGTCTGTTATATTACTTAAAACACCCATAGTACTGGCCGTTTAGGATTTGTCATATCTTCTTGGTGGAGGTTTGACTGTCCTTTATTAAAACAGGTTTTACAATTTATTCTTTTGAGGGATTGTCTTCAAAAAAGAATAGATGACTTCACAAAAATCTGGATATTCTACAGTTACCCAACCACAACCACCAATTTCAGAACTAATCTCACTTTCGGGTATTTGACTCAAGGAACAAACATTATGTTCTTCTAATAATGAGACCAACTTCATCATTACTCTCATCCAATAGTCAAAGCCCCTAATTACTCCTACTCCATTCTTTCCAATGTAAGCACGCACCACTTTTATTATTTCAGAGCCATAGAACTGTTCGGCCCATTTTGCCCATTCTTCAATAGTCGGCTGAATGTGATAAATATCACAATATTCTCCAAACTGCTCTTCTTTGAGATTGTACTTCGGATTGGACGGTTCAAAATAACTCATACCACCAGCTTGAGCACAAACAATTACCGCACAATCCTGAAACACACCTCCATTCGATTGAAAACTAAAAGTTGTTGCATGTAAGCTTATTCAGTCTTCTTCTAACTGGTCGGAATAATCCGATAGTGCAGAAAATAATTTATCCTGCCACAATTCATGAATTCTTAAAGCTTTACTTTGAGAGAAGTTCACAGAAAAGGTGTCTATGCCAACCCAATCTAATACATCAGGAAGTACATCCAATACATCAGAATAGCTATAGCCGAGTCGCAGTTTTCCGACCCCTTCCAAGAGCATTGCTTTAGCCCATGCCTCACACAAATTAAACCATTCTCTTTCATCAAAAATCTTATGCATACTTCTTTCTAAAATACTGCTTGTTGAAAATAAATTACCTTTATAATTAAAGGTATTCTTATTTTAGTAACGCAACCCCCTCATTTTTTTATTGTATGGTGGACAACAAAAAAGTTCTTTGTAGATTCAACCTCGAAGTGCAACACTGTTGTGCAAAGATAGCAAGAATTTTTGTTTTGGCGAAGAAAAGTCCAGAAGTTTTCTTGGCCGGAGGTTGATTTCAGTTTGGACGTGGAGGATGTAATCGTCAGAGAGAAAGGAGAAATCGGAGTCCTTTGGGATGAACTGACGGATGAGGGAAAGATGGAGAAATTCGATGGGAGGAAGATACTCACCCAACCACCAAACGTAACACACGAAAGACAAAGAAAAAATAGATTTAACGTGAGTTCGATGAATATACTTTAGAATAAA
>SAMEA3663010__coassemble_507_pt1 | contig 14429 bp, 10 predicted proteins | sample SAMEA3663010__metabat2_low_PE_013 | metagenome-assembled genome bin SAMEA3663010 (sample SAMEA3663010) | pig gut metagenome | biome: pig gut; feature: pig-associated habitat; material: faeces | place: France | collected 2012 | reverse complement strand
AATGAGGAAATCTACCTCTGCCTTATTGCCGGAAATGCTCCAATAGTGTGGCAGATGAAAGCCTTGTGCAAGCAGAGAACCAAGTACAAAGTTCTCTGCTGCCGCTCCCTTAAATTCTTTCAGGAGGCTGCCTTTTGAAATCACAGCTTCGGGAGGCAGTTCTGCCATTGTGCGGAGTATTGCTTGGTCAAGTACATAGACCTTAAAAGCAGATGTGTTCTCGTAGTGTTTGAGTGGCAACAGCGGAGTTTCACACGCATAGATGCGATAGACCATACCCGAAAGAACTAACCAATCGAGAGCAGATTCATATTCGCGAGCTCTTGCACCCTCTCGGATAACTCTGAAGATGAATTTCTTGTTTTCTCGGGATAATTGAGAAGGTATGCTTCTCCAAATCTCTTTGATACGAGGAATATCTTTGTCGTCGATATGCTTTGTGAAGTCATATTCGTACGATTTGGTCAGGTCGGCAAGGTCTTTTTCGATTTGTGTTATTCCTTTGCCGTCCAACATATTGCTGCATGGCTTTGGGAGACCTCCACAGACTTGGTATCGTCTGTATTGCTCGGTGAGTTTGTTGAACAGAATTTCGGGAAGCGGTTCCAAGTCTTTAAGTCTCAACTCTGTTTGTCTCATAAGACTTGAATCGCTCATGCGAAGGTATTCACGGAATGTAACAGGGTACATTTGAAGAAAGCTCACCTTGCCTACGGGAAAAGTATTGCTACTCTGACTTGAGGCTTCTTTATCTGATTTGCTTTTTCGGTTTATGGCAACTCCGAGCAAAGAGCCGGCTGCAATGATGTGATAGTTCGGAGCATCTTCCTTAAAGTATTTCAGGGCATTGAGGGCGGGTTTGCACTCTTGGATTTCGTCAAAGAAAATGAGCGTTTCCTCTTCTTTCAAGGGAACATTGGTATAGAGTTCCAAGTCTCCTATGATACGTTTGATGTCTTTTGTTCTCTCAAAGATGCTTTTCAATTCTTCCTGCTTGTCAAAGTTGAAGATTGCAGTGTGTTTGTAATGGGTTTGCCCAAACTCTTTCACAATCCACGATTTACCAATTTGTCTCGCTCCCTGAATGATGAGCGGAGAACGGTCGCTTGAACCTTTCCACTGCTCCAATTTGGATAATATTTCTCTCTCGATTATCATGATGACACGGCTTTCTTTGCCTGCAAAATTACAAAAAATCGTCATTTTTCACACATCAGCTCACAAAAATGTGAGATTTTGCACATTTTTGCCACCTGTTTGGTGCAGAAGATTGCAAGAGGTCGGCTTTATCCGACCAAATTTGATGAGTGTCTGTCTATGTTTTTTTTGCTGACAATAACTGTTAGCTGAAAACAAAGCTGTATGTTGCACAAAAAGAAGCCTATGCCTTTTCTTTTTGCACCTTGTTGTCTCAAGCAGAGGATAATGAGATAATAAGACACTCAGACTTTTCAGCCGAAGCAATTCGGTGCTATGCAGAGAAATTTCAAGTACACCTCCGGAATAATTGTAGGCAGACTGCAATACAAAAGAACTTATTCCGTATTCGGCAAATTCAAATATGATAGAGAAGATTGAGCTTTTCAATTAGTCTTTGCAAAAGACATTTGAATTTGCGTTGTTACGAATAATTGAAGATAGCGAACACGGAGAGTGAGGTTTATTGTAAATTTGCACTTTCGTTGAATTTGATTTGTTTTAATTCTTAATAAAGAGAGAAATATGCCAACAAATAAAAATGCTGTTATCAGATATAAAGTCCTTGACGAAATGTTGTCAGACAGATGTCATTTTTATGATATTAACGATCTGACAGAAGGGTGTAATGATAAATTGTTGGAGTTTCAAGTGAGCGTAAGTAGGCGTTGTATTGAAAAAGACATCAAAGCTTTGGAGGATAATCCATTTTATGCAGATATTGAACGAGGTAGTTATTATGGAAAGCGTTATATCAGGTATGCAGACAGCACTTTTTCTGTGTTCAAAGAGAAATTATCTAAAGAGGAAAAGAGTCTTATTCATGAACTTCTAAATACAATAGGACTATTTGAAGGGCTTGAAAACTTTAATTGGTTAGATAAGTTTAAGCAAGGACTTGGATTGGAAATAAAGAAGCAATCTACAATTATCAGTTTTAGCAATAATCCATACTTGGTCAATTCAAATCTTTTGGGTACTTTGTTTGATAAAATCTCCAATCAGGTTGTTATTGAGATAAGGTACCACAAATTTTTGCATTCGGAGATTAAATCGATTGTTTTGCACCCATATTTGTTGAAACAATATAATGACAGATGGTATATAGTAGGAGCAAGTAGTACTGACAATAAGATTTTGCATTTTGCATTAGATCGCATTGAAGAAGTGATACCAAAACCTGAAATAAAATTTGTTCCGTGCAGGGAAAATTTGACAGAGCGTTTTGAAGACATTGTCGGGGTTACATTGTTAGATAGTGAACAGATGGAACATATTGTATTTTGGGTTGGTGATGCTTCAAAAGAATATGTTGTCACAAAACCTATACACAACTCACAAACAATGGTAAAAGATGAAGAAGCAGAGCTGAGAAATAAGTATCAGGGTTTAGATAAAGGAGCATTTTTTACGATAGATTGTATTCCAAACTATGAGTTGATAAGAGAACTTTGTTCATTTGGTAAAGAGTTGTTAGTGCTTGAACCAAAGTCTATTAGAGATAAAATTTGTATTCGTATTTCGGAAATGAATGAACAATATTGTAAACTGCGAACATAGAGTTCGCTTAGTTGAAATACCTTTGCAACCGTAAAACAAATCATGTTTTTATATGAGAAGCAAAAGAACTGACTTTACATTCGTATTCGATTTAGACGATACATTGATAGGAACAAATGTTGTGAACAACAATTCTTATAGAGATGCTATCCGAAAAGTGGCTGATATAGATGTTGTAATCAGTTCGGAACAGCGATTTACGAGAGAGAATTTATCTTCAATTCTCAAAGGATTGCCCGAAGACCAAATATCTGCAATCATAAGTGAAAAGGAGAAGATTTTCTTTCAAAATATCGATGCTTCCATACTAAACAAGGATTTGTGTGCTATTCTGAGAATTTTATATTTGTGTGGTAACGAGACTATTTTGCTGACAAATTCTCGCAAAACAAGAGCGATGCAATTGTGTTCATACTATAGCTTGAGTAAATATTTTCACAAGCAATACTACTTTGAGGATTGTCATCAGAATAAGTATCAATTACTATCGGATAAGGGTTATGATCTTAAGAACATTATACTATTTGAAAACGACCCTGTTGCCACACAACTTGCTATAAAGAATGGCATCAGCAAAGAAAATGTAGTAAAAATATTGTTTAATTAAAAATTCAATGTTATGAAAAAGATGACAATAGCAGCAAACTTAAGTTGCAATAGACAAGGAGAAGTAAAACCATGCCTCACGAGAGAAGTTTTGGGATTTTATCACGATGATTATCATGGTGGCGGACGTTGGAAGATAGACGGTACAATGGAAAATTTGATTTGTACTCTGAAAAACGATAGGGTTAAGTATTCAGAATCTGTTTTGCAAGATAGCATGAAACGTCTTGGTGATATTTTGAAAGAAGATTTGCCGGCAGTGTTGAGTGAAATGGGGTGTTCTACTCTCAGAGTATGCGTTGTTCCTCGTTCAAAAAGCGAATTACATCTTAAAGAAGATGAGAAGTTGTTTAGGCAAACAGTTCAAAATGTTGTTAAGCAAACATTTCGTCTTGAAGATGGAACGCATGACATTATCCGACATACCAACACAAGGACAACTCACTCCAACAAAAGTGGTAATGGCGGAGACGGAGATATGCCATACGTTGGAATAACCAATGATACTTGCGACATATCGGATGCTGTGATTGGTAAGGTTGTCCTATTGATAGATGACCTATACACAAAGAGTGTGAATATAGATGAAGATTGTATTCAAGCCTTGTTGGATAAAGGAGCAAAAGAAGTGGTCTTTTATTCTGTGGGCAGAACAATCAGACGTGGTTTAATCTAATAATAAGTATGGCTTATGAATTATACAGAGAATGCCTTGAACATATTGACAGTCAGGACCTATCCAAATAAAGGTCCTGCTTGGATTGGTAAGAATTTGCAGGGAAATGAGACTATTGATGAATTATGTCAAATGCTTCTGACAGATGAAGAAGAGTTTCTTTCAAGAAGGTGTGACATTGAAGCTGAGATAAATAAGTTACAAGATCACATTGATGGTTTTGTGGCTTTGGGAGATGCTGCTTTCGCTTCTCCAAGAGGAAATGTCAAGTCGGCAGACAAACCGTATGCCCTCTTTTATAGAGGAGATCTATCCTTGTTGCAACAATCAAATCTAAATATTGCTGTTATCGGGGTGCTGAATCCCGATGAAAAAATAGAGCTTACGGAGCGTATGGTAACTCAAGAGATAATACAATATGGGGCTACCATAGTAAGTGGTCTTGCTTTGGGTTGTGATACTATTGCACATAAGACGGCTGTTGAGCATTCTGCAAAAACAATTGCAATTCTCCCAAGTCCGCTTAATGGCATACTTCCCAAAGAAAATATCCGGTTGGCGGAGCAGATTGTAGAAAAGGGAGGTTTGTTGATTAGTGAATACTTTGGCAAACCGAAAAGCAAGTATGATTTGATAAGTCGTTTTGTGGATAGGGATAGATTACAGGCTATGTATTCCGATGCAGTTTTGTTAAGTGCAAGCTATGCTCAGAATAATCAAGGAAATGATTGCGGTTCTCGGCATGCATTGGAAAAAGCCAAACTATATGGCATCAAGAGAGGAGTTATCTACAATGATATGAAGCATATAGACAATCCGATGTATGATTTAAACAGGCAGCTGTTGCGAGAAGACCCATTCGTAATTAGAATAGATTCTTCCAACATGAGTGAAAGCGTCCGACAACTTGTGAATAGGTAGAAAATTATAAATTGCGAATGTAGAGTTCGCAATTTGGATATACCTTTGCAACAACAAATAAAAATAGATGAAATGAAGAAACTAACTAAAGGTAAAGACGACAGTATGAACGAACTTGAAACGTCCGATTGTAAATTGATAGAGATAGATGATTGTGATTACTATGACGAACAAGAGGACTATTATGACGACTATGATGATAGTGAAGAAAGGCACTATGAAGAATTTGCAGGGACTTATGCTCAAGAAGAAGCAGGATACAGTGATGAAGATATTTATGATATTTTTGATGGTAACCCTGAAGCGTATTGGAATATAGATTAGCAATGAATGCTATAAGATATGAGAATAAGTAGTATCTTTGCAAAATAAAAGATTAAGAGTTCTTTGACAATCGGGTCAGCAGACATAAATTTGAAGTAGTCTTGCGTGGTTTTTTTAACCCTGCTTTCCGGCAGATTCGCATGATGTCTCAATGGTCAATCATTGAGATAGTAATGTCATACGTGTAAACGTAAACTTAAGATATACTTCGTATATCATACTATTAGTTATATATAAATAATTATGATATTATCATTTGAATAATTGAATAATTGATATTTATATAAAGAAATGAAGTTTTGTTGCCCGATTGTCATTCTCTTTTGAGAGGAAGTAAGATGGATAGAAATGAAATAGCCTTACGAGCAAGACAAATTGAGACAAAAGAGCAGCTCTTGGATCTTCTCAATATGATTAAACGCGATGAAACGACAAGTGTCTTTTATCCGTTTACAATCAAGCACTTGAATTATTATTGTAATCCCAACAATGTTTTTCATCGATATAAGAAGTTTTCGATTAAGAAAAAGTCAGGAGGCAAGAGACTTATTACAGCTCCGAGAAATCAGAGCTTTATGCTTATTCTTCGGTATGTTAATGAGATACTCAAAGCCGTATATACCCCGTCAGACTATGCAATGGGCTTTGTTGAAGGACGTTCTGTGGTAACTAATGCGGATATTCACAAAGGACAGAATTATGTGTTCAATATAGATATAAAGGACTTTTTCCCAAGTATTGAACAAGCAAGAGTGTGGAAGCGTCTCCAGCTTCAACCGATTTGTCTCAAGAAATCAATTGCAGGGATTGTGGCAGGATTGTGTTCGATGAAGTTCGTTTCAGAAGATGGTAGCGTGCATTATGTCTTGCCACAAGGATCGCCTACATCACCAATCCTTACCAACATGATATGTGATAAGCTCGACCGAAGACTCGCAGGTTTAGCAAAAAGATTTAGACTGAAATATTCTCGGTATGCTGATGATATCACGTTTAGTTCACAGGAGAATGTTTATCAGTTAGATGGCGATTTTAGAAAAGAGCTAAAACGTATTATTGAAGGACAGGGTTTCAAAATGAATGAAGCAAAGACTCGTCTCCAAAAACGAGGCTCTCGTCAAGAAGTAACGGGTATTATTGTAAACGAGAAACTAAATGTTACTCAAAAATATGTCAGAGATATTCGCAACATTCTTTACATTTGGAGCAGATATGGTTATGATACAGCATACAATAAGTTTCTTCCAAAATACAAATCTGAAAAAACATATCAAAGGAAAGGAAATCCGGATATGGCAAATGTGATAGAGGGAAAACTGCTATACTTGAAAATGGTGAAAGGAGAAAATGATAGTGTTTATGTTCGTTTGAAAGATAAGTTTGATTTATTGACAAATGATATCAAAGACATCAACAAGACTACAGCTCAAGGTGTAACCTATTTTGAAACAACTCCGTTATTACAATTTGAGAAAAAGAATAAGACAACAATCAACATATTGTGCTCAAAACCTAACGCAATAAATGCAGGTGCAGAATTTGATGTTTCGGATTCCAACAAAAGTCATAGGTATGCACAGTTTATTTTGGGAGGTAAAAAACAAAATGCTTCGGTTCATAAATCGGTGAAGAAAGAGGAGGAAAATCAAAAAGATATTTTATCAATATCGCATTGTAGAGATGCAAAAGGCAAACTATTTTGGTTGGTGCATCGCTCTGACAGGGTAAATGTTCAACAAAAGCCGGTAGATATTGATGAATTAAATAGAGAATTGGATTATTTCTTAATTTGATAATTATGGATGAAAAGTTGCAAACTGTCCTAAACAAGGTTGTACTTCTGTGTTCACAAAATCCCGAGTTTGATTCTATATTAAGGAAAAGACTTGGGATAAATGCTACCAGAACCATTCCAATTGCAGAGAACAATGATAAAATCAATCGAATTGAAAAATATCTTGGTTTGGATTACTCTGTCGATGCACAAAACTCTGTAATAGATTATAGCTATATTAAAGATGAAAAAGTCAAAAATCAATTGATTTCGGATAACAGAGAAATGATGCGTTTCAGGTATGGAACAAGATACCATGAAATTGATTTTGATGAATTTTGCCGTTTTGCACATTTGCAAGCAGAGATGTTATTGAATTACTATTATGTTACGACGTGTAACTCAGATTTGAATTTGATTAAAAAGCGTATTAGAGAAAATAATGAAAACCCGAAAGGGCTTGATGAAGCCAACACTATTTTTGCTATTTCATTTCGAGTTAAGATGTGGTCATTTAATAATGAATATAAAACAAGTCAGCAATTTAGAGCGATATTCAATAATTTAGTTAGAGTTAGAAATGAGGTGTCTCATCGTTCAACAGAACAAGAGCAACTATTTTGTATATCGGATTATAAAAAATACTTGATTAATTTAGGCTTTAAGTTGAAAGAAGATGGGTTACCTCAGCTAAATTGGTATGATAAAGGATCAGATGTTGAATTAAAAGCGAAATATCAAGAATTGAAAAAAACGCCTGAGTTCAAACAATATGCATTTAGCGTTTGGTATAATGTAAAGCCTTATGATCAAATAATTGAAGGATTAAGAACGTTATCAGCGGTAATTGCCGATGCTACTAAAGGTAGTACTCTTTAATAATCAATGTCAATTTGTTGTATAGTAATGAATTGATGTTTTTTTACAATAGAATCATATCTGAAACAACGGAAATGACTACCTTTGCACTCTACTATTATGCGAGGTTATGCAAGGATATGTACGTTTTCTTGTCTGTTGGAAATATTTAGTTGAAATAAATTTGAAAGTGAATTATGAACGAAATGCAATTTAATAATCAAAACTTGTTTGGTGTTGAAAAAGAGTTAAGAAATGAAAAGAAAGGCTTGATGGGTTTGGGGTATGTTGCTAATCTTGTCTCAAAAGATAATAAGGGTGATTATCTATCAATTTTGCAGACGAAATTTCTTCCTGAGCAAAATAAAGTAACAAAAGCCCAAATTGATGCGTACATTGAATCCGATGAATGTAAAATAGAATATTTAGATGAGAATAATGAGCAAACAGACAAAAATAATGCATTAAAGGAAAGGTTTGTTCTGCCGTTTAAGGATAAATATGGAGGAAGTATATATGGAATTTTTTCAAGACAAGATACGGAATCTAATTTTGTGGGAGTGACTTGGGAATCGATCTCGACTATTGGTAGGATCAATAATTTGGACTGTTTAATAGATAAACTTAGAAAAGAAACCCAAAATGAAAGCATTGATGTTACCAATCTGTTTAGTTATGTTGTTGGGGACGTTAAATATTTAAATGGAGCGGGATATTCCAAATTCAAAGATGGTACGATGGTATCACGTCAATATGGTAGGTTTGCTGTATGTGAGACAAGTCTTAGAACAAAATCTGGTAAACAAATCCTTCTTTGGTTCACAAAAAAGAATAAAGTATTTGAAGGCTTAAATTATGGGGATAAAGAAAGCTTTGAACAATATGTCAGCTATAGTAGCAATAGTTGTTTTGTTGGAAGAATGATGTTTAAGTCTAAAGATTTGTGTAATAATTTTCTAAATGAATTAGCAAAATCGTCAATGCCGGAGCCTTGGGAATACAAATTAAAACAAGATACAAATTTTGATTGTCCTATACTGAAATCATATTTGGAATATGAACTTGAAAGGCTATTTTATGAGCATGAAGACTTGCATAAAGAGAACAAAATACTCTTTAATAGAGGTAAGAATAAAATATTGTTTAATACAAACCTTTTGGATAAGTGGGCGCATGATTTGTTGATTGTTGGCGATATTATTGAAATAGCAGGAATATGTCATCTGACTAATCTTAAAATAAGTGAATCGCTATCAGACTTAAAAAAAGATGGATTTGATGTTGATGATAAGAAACAACCATTATCTCCGGAATTTTTCCAGGACATCAATGAAATCATTTTTCATAGTAAGTGGAGTATTGATAATAATGCAAGACGGTATACACATATCATAGAGCAGAGAAAAGAGCGTTTCCCTGTAGAATATCAAGAAGCTGACGAAAGTTCATTAAGTAGCAAATTAGATAATGCTATAAGATTTGCCAAGAAAATTGCACAACGAAATTATAAATTCATTGTGCCGATGTATTATCCATCGAAGCATAGAATACAACTGCTTATGCCAATATACCTTGAATGTACAATTGATGAACAGCCAGATTTTGCCTTAGTTCTTACGCCAGATGCAAAGAATGAATTATATATCCCAGAAACAATATTAGGTTTAGAGGAGGTTTATCAAGATGCGAGATTAATTGCAAAACCTGATGAATCTTGGCTTAATCCAGAAATTATCAAATGAGAAAAGTTTCAGTAGTGATACAAAAAAGAAAAGAGACCGCCTGAATTTCAAGTGGTCTCTTTTCTTTTTGTAGCGGGAACGAGAGTTGAACTCGTGACCTCCGGGTTATGAATCCGACGCTCTAACCAACTGAGCTATCCCGCCGATTGAGGTTGCAAAATTACAACATTTTTTGATAATGCCAAAAAAATAGCTGTGTTTTTTGCTTTTTTGAGTTCATGTTTTTCTTAAAGCTCTGATTTATAGTTCGTCTTTTAAGTATTTTCCTATGCTGTTTGAGGTAGATTGAGCCAGCTGTTCGGGTGTTCCGCATTCTGCAATCCTGCCTCCGCTCTTTCCTCCTTCGCTTCCCATGTCGATGATGTAATCAGCAACCTTTATGACATCAAGGTTGTGTTCTATCACAAGCATGCTGTTGCCTTTATCGACTAACTTTTGCAGTACTTCCAAGAGTATGCGAATGTCCTCAAAGTGAAGTCCTGTTGTGGGTTCGTCAAGTATGTAGAGTGTGTTTCCGGTGTCTTTTTTGCCAAGTTCGGCTGCGAGTTTTATTCTTTGACATTCTCCTCCCGAGAGTGTGGTGGACGCCTGCCCCAATGTGAGATAACCCAAGCCCACTTCGTTCACTATGCTCAGCTGTCGTTTGATTTTTGGGTAGTTCTCAAAGAATACCACGGCTTCCGAAAAACTCATGTCAAGAACTTCGTTTATGCTTTTGCCCTTGTACCTTACTTCCAAGGTTTCTCGGTTGTAGCGTTTGCCTCCGCATTCTTGGCAGGTTACGTAAACATCGGGAAGGAAGTTCATTTCAATCGTCTTGACGCCTGCTCCCTGACATTCTTCGCATCTGCCGCCTTTCACGTTGAAAGAGAACCTGCCTGCAGGGTAGTTTCTTATCTTGGCTGTCGGCATTTCGGCATAGAGCTTACGTATCTCGTCAAACACTCCTATGAAGGTGGCAGGGTTGCTTCTCGGTGTTCTTCCTATGGGTGATTGGTCTATTTCTATCACTTTGTCGATGTTGTCTGTGCCTTTTATGTCTTTGTATGGCAAAATCTTCTTTTCGCTCCGATAAAAGAGCTTGCTGAGAATTGGGTGCAGAGTGTCGTTTATCAGAGAGGACTTTCCGCTTCCCGACACTCCCGTAACGCACACAAAAAGCCCCAACGGAAGATGCAAATCGACGTTTTTGAGGTTGTTTCCGCTCGCTCCCAAGAGGTCGATGTATTTTCCGTTGCCTGTTCTTCGGGTCTTGGGTACTTCAATCTTCTTTTCGCCTTTGAGGTATTGGCAGGTGAGGGAGTTTTGTTGTAAAATCTCTTTCGGACTTCCCATTGCGGTCAGCTTTCCTCCGTTTATGCCTGCTCCCGGTCCTATATCGACAATGTAGTCTGAGGCAAGCATCATGTCTTTGTCGTGTTCGACAACGATGACCGTGTTGCCGGCATCGCGAAGTTGTTTGAGCGATTTTATCAGACGCACATTGTCCGATTGGTGAAGCCCTATGCTCGGTTCGTCAAGGATATACATAACATTGACTAACTTACTTCCTATCTGGGTTGCAAGTCTTATTCTCTGGCTTTCGCCTCCCGAGAGGCTGCGAGAACTTCTGTTCAGGCTCAGATAGCCCAAACCAACGTCCAAAAGGAAGTTGATTTTGGTGTTTATCTCTCTGAGAATTTCAGAAGCTATCTCTTTTTGTCTTGCTCCGAGGCTTTCTTCGGTCTGTTTGCACCAAAGGGATAACTCTGTCAAGTCCATGTTGGCGAGTTGTGCAATGTTTTTGTCTGCGATTTTGAAGCACAGACTTTCGGCCTTCAATCTGTCGCCATGGCAGTGCGGACAAGTGGTGCTTGACATGAAAGAGGCAGCCCATTTTTGAAGCGATGCAGGCAGAGAGCTGTCGTTAAATTGTGAGCAAATGAAGTTTACCACTCCTCCGAAGTCAGACAACAGACCTCCGTCTTGCTCTTCGCCATACAAGAGTACCTTCATCGCTCTTTCGGAGTAGTCTTCAAATGGTGTATCCAAGTCAAAGCCGTATCGTTTGCCCACAGAGATTATCTTTTTGACAAACCAGCTGTTCATGTTGGGTTTTCCGATTGGTATCAGACCGCCTTGAGCAATGCTCTTTGTCTTGTCGAGTATGATTTTGTCAATATCGACCTGAGTTACCTCACCCAAGCCGTTGCAAACAGGACAAGCTCCATACGGAGAGTTGAAAGAGAAGGTGTTTGGTTCGGGTTCGGGATAGGAAATGCCGGTTGTGGGACACATCAGCAACTTCGAGAAGTGTTTTATCTGTCCTTTTTCGTCCAAAATCATCAAGCTGTTCTTTCCGTGCTTGAAAGCTGTTTCCACCGACTTTTTCAATCTTTCCTGCTTTCCCTCGGACGAAATACTCAACTTGTCGATAACTATCTCTATGTCGTGAACCTTATATCGGTCGGTTCTCATTCCGCTTGTTATGTTGAAGATTTCGCCATCTACCCTGACCTTTAAGAAACCTTTTTTCGCAATCGACTCAAACAGCTCTCTGTAATGACCCTTTCTACCCTTGACAACAGGGGACAAAATCACTATCGAACTATCGTCATAGCGTTTTGTAATCTCGTCCAATATCTGTTTCTCGGTATATTTCACCATCTTTTCGCCCGTATTGACCGAATAGGCCTCCGACACCCTTGCAAATAACAACCTCAAAAGGTCGTAAATCTCGGTTGTGGTTCCGACCGTGGAGCGAGGATTTTTGTTTGTGGTTTTCTGTTCAATCGAAATCACGGGAGAAAGACCCGTAATCAGCTCCACATCGGGCTTGCTTATTGAGCCGATGAAGTTCCTGATATAAGAAGAAAAGGTTTCCAAATATCTTCTCTGTCCTTCGGCATAAATTGTGTCGAAAGCAAGAGAACTTTTGCCGCTTCCGCTCAATCCGGTTATCGTAATGAGAGAATTGCGAGGCATCGACAGCGATATGTTTTGAAGGTTGTGCGTCTTGGCTCCAAGTATCTCGAGTTTGTCGTCAGTCATTGTCTTTTTATGATTTTGGTTTTTGGGCTGCAATTATACGAAATTTCGCCGTTTTGGCAAGACAGAAGAGCAAAAAACCAAGAAAAAGAACAAATTTTTGTGCATGATTGTTGATTTTGTACTAAATTTGCCGACTGAAACGTTTTGAGAATAATAAACCGAAAAAGAACAACCAAATCATGAGAAGAAAACTTTGTACAATCGTTTTGCTGTCTGCTGTGGCTTTTACAGCCTGCAACGGCAACCTATCAAAAGAAAGAGAAAAACAATTGCAGGATTCCTTTGCTGCCGTAATGTCAAACAAAGATGCAGAATTGGAGACCTTGTTTCAGCAACTTAACGAGATTGACGCAAGCCTCGGAGAAATTGCCAAAACATACGGCGAGGTGGCTCAGGCTTCCGACATTTCGGGAGAAGTGAACAAAGATGCGGTATCGAGCATCAGAAGCAAGATAACCACAATCAGCAACATTCTTGCCTCAGACAGAGAAAAACTTGCAGCCGTAAGTGCAAGAATAAGCAAGAATCAACGACAAAACAAACAACTTCAAACCTTTGTGGGCAACCTCGAAGAGAGAATAAAAGAGCAAGAAATGCAAATACAATCTCTTACCGAAGAGTTGCAAAAGAAGAACGTCAAGATAGACGAACTTACAAAGAACGTGGAAAACCTTGAGAGTGCATCAAAGCAGAAAGACAAGAAGATAATGCAGATAGAAGATGAGAAAAACACTGCATACTTCGCAATAGGAACCAAGAAAGAACTCAGAGCAAAGAACCTTATCGACCGCAAGGGAGGATTTATCGGATTGGGCAGGGCAGATGTGCTTTCAAACAATACCGACTTTGCTTCATTGACCAAGATAGACACAAGAAACACACAAGAAATACCATTGACGGGAAAGAAAATCAAAATCGTTACTTCTCACCCTACAAGCTCTTACTCTTTGGAGGGAGACGAAACTCGACCAACCTCAATCCGCATTACCAATCCCGACTTATTCTGGAAAGCAAGCAAGTGTTTAATCATCATGGTCGATTAAGCAATTTTGCAAATATCACAAAAAGGAAGACGAAACCACAAATCGCCTTCCTTTTTTTTGTAAAACGCCGATTTGTTCGCTGTGTATTTGGTTGCATTACAATAAACTCTTATCTCTGCGGTTGGTATCCCAAACACATTGTTATGAACAAGGCTGTACAAGACAGAATAATACCGTCAATACGGAAGTGTTACGCCACTCAGCCTTTTCAAATATGCCGACATGATTTGCCAATCAGAGCAACTGCTTAATCAACAAGTTGATTTGCTTGAAGAAGGCCCATTGCTTCCTTTTGCACAAGAGACGGCGAACAATGATAAAATATTGATATATGGGAGAAATTGTTAAAGATAAGGGCAGGGCGGACGCTCATTTTCGGTTTTGGGATTGGTCGAATTTGTTTGTTTGAGACTTTGGTGCTTAGAATTTTGAGAGAAAGGGAAGAAAAGTACTCCTCAAATTCGCAACCACCCTCAAAAATGATATAGAACTGAAAGAAAAAAGAGTCGACGTAGAAAAAGATGCTCAAAGCGGTGGAAATTGCCATAAGGTGGCATAAAATCCCCTTACCTCACAATGCGACTTGAGGCAATACGCAAAATCACGCCCATAAGTTGTCGGTGTTATTCAAAGTCATTCTGGAGCACATCAGCATAAGCGTTGTTGCATGAATAGATATTCAGCACATACTGCCTTGA
>SAMEA3663010__coassemble_414_pt1 | contig 16781 bp, 15 predicted proteins | sample SAMEA3663010__metabat2_low_PE_013 | metagenome-assembled genome bin SAMEA3663010 (sample SAMEA3663010) | pig gut metagenome | biome: pig gut; feature: pig-associated habitat; material: faeces | place: France | collected 2012 | reverse complement strand
TCCTCCAAACTCTATGCCCAAACCTTTGGCTGTCTGCGCAAGGAAGCTGTCGGGCGAAACCAAATGAGGTTCTTTCAGTGCTTCTTCTAAGGTAACGGCAATGATGTCGGGGTGTTTGTAGGCAACCATTTTGCCAAACTCTCCGCTTTTTGCAAGTTCAAAGGCTTTCACTCCAAACTCTGAAGCAAGCACTCTGTCGTATGCAATCGGTGTGCCGCCTCGTTGCAGGTGTCCGAGAACCGAAACTCTTATGTCGTGTTCCACTCCTGCTTGTTGCAACTCCAATTTGAGGGTTTGTCCTATGCCTCCGAGTTTGAAATTGCTATATCCGGGTTCGTCTGCTTTCAAACCGACCTTTTCTCCCCGTGCATTGCGGCTTCCTTCTGCCACAACAATGATGCAAAAGCCCCTGCCCTTTTTGTAGCGACTTTCAATCTTCTCTTTGATTTTGTTTATGTCGTATGGGATTTCGGGAATGACACACACATCTGCTCCTCCTGCTATTGCAGCATTGAGTGCTATCCAACCTGCATCGCGACCCATGACTTCCAAAACAAATATTCTGTTGTGGCTTGCCGCTGTTGTTACCAACTTATCGACCGCTTCGGTTGCTATCTGAACAGCTGTCTGAAAACCGAATGTAAAGTCCGTCATCGACAAATCATTGTCTATCGTTTTTGGCACGCCTATTATGTTCAAACCTTTGTCATAAAGAGCTTTGGAAATACGTTGAGAGCCGTCTCCACCTATGTTGATGACAGCATCGACACCCATATATTGCAATTTCCTTATCATTTGGTCGCTTACATCGACCGTTTCCCACGTTCCGTCAGAACGTTTTACCGGATAGGCAAAAGGACCTCCCTTGTTGGTTGTTCCGATTATTGTTCCGCCTTGAATAAGTATGCCGGAAACACTGTCGTTATCCAACACCACAACTTCGGTCGGCTCTCTCAAAACTCCGTTAAACGACTCTATACAACCAATTACCTCCCAATCCTTCTCCTGAGAAGCTCGCTTTACTATTGCTCTTATCACAGCATTCAAGCCCGGGCAATCGCCGCCCCCTGTTACTACCATCAGTCTTTTCATAATCTGTCCTGAGTTTTGAAAAATGGAATTATGCTTTCTATCTTATCCAAAACCTCATCTCTGCCATTGCTGTTTTGAGACGAAGTCTGCAAAATATCGGGCAACTCTTCCCAATATTCCGACAAGGCTTGCTTAAAACGCTCTACGCTTTCGGCTGTTTTCTTTGCCGTCTGCTTATCGGTTTTGGTAAATATAATTGTAAGAGGAACTGCATTCTCGCCAAGGAAGTTGATAAACTCCAAATCTATCTTTTGTGGTTCTAAACGAGAATCGACCAACACGAAAACACTCAACAAGTTTTCTCTTTGCAAAAGGTAATCGTTTATCATCTTTTGCCACTGTTTGCGGTTGCTCATTGAGATTTTTGCATAGCCATAGCCGGGCAAATCGACCAAGTACCACTCTGAATTTATCAAAAAGTGGTTTATCAGCTGCGTTTTACCGGGTTGGGAAGAAGTCTTTGCCAAATCTTTCTTGTCTGTGAGCATATTTATCAGCGAACTCTTGCCTACGTTGCTCCTGCCGATAAAAGCAAATTCCGGCTTATCGGCTTTAGGACACTGTCCGACCTGTGGGCTGCTTTTGACAAACTCTGCTGTTTTTACTATCATGCTCCGATATTATATTGTAAGGTGTCTCTTCTTCTTTTCTTCATATATGTCGTCTATTGTAACGAGTATGCCTGTTTCTTCGACGTTTGAGAAGTGTTTGTTTATCGAAGTACCGAAACTTTTCATCGTCGAAGACAAATTCATATAAGCATTAACCAACGGAGGTATGTTTTCGTTCAAAGCTCTTACGCTTTTAACCAAAATTTGATAGTCTTCCTTGTAGTTTTTTCCGCAGAATAGTTTGACAAGCAGGTTATAGTCTGTCTCTATCTCCACTCTTTCTTTCGGGAACACCAATCCCTCATTGTCGGGGAAGTGTTTCTTGTAGAAATATAGTATATAGTCTCTCGCAGTCTTGTTCATTGAAGGATACATCGTTATCTTTCCAAAGAAATACTTCACACTCGTATCTTTGGCAACCAATCCGCCCAAGCCGTCCCAAATGTTGTCCAAAGAATACATACCCTTACGCAAATTGACCGTCGGTTGATATTCCGGACGTACGAAGCTCCTGCCGAGTTCCATCATATTGCCAAGGTAACGCTCAACAAACTCATCTGTAAATTCAAACAAATCGGCTGTGGCACTGAACAATTCTCCACTTTCTTGACGCATAATGTCTCTTCCCACAATAAATCGGTAGCCTCCTATAATCTCTTGGTCGGTCGTATCCCACACAAAAAGCTGTTGATAGCAGTGAGGTTCCGGTGCAAGGTCATATTGATCGATGTCGCACTCGGTTCCGCTACCTCCTCCGCTTGCTCCAAAACTTATCTCCCTCAACCGACCGATTTCTCTCATGATTGAAGGTGAGCGGTGGGCGTTTGTAACATATATCTCGCGGTTGGCATAATTCGTTTTTTTCAAAAAAGTCGCACTCTTCAACTCTTCCAAAATCAAGTTTTTATCTACCGGTGGTATAACGTATGATGTATCTATCGCTTTTTGCATTTTGTCCCTCCTGTTCTTTTTATGAATTAAACTCAATCTGCGGATTATCTTTCAATTTATAGACATGATCTCTGACCGTTGCCGCCCAAGCAAGGTGGTTTTTGCTTTTGTCAAACACCGTGTAAGGAATGGGCTTACCAAAGGTAAGAGTGATTGTTTTGTTTTTGTATCTGAACATCTCGTCCGGCAACAAAATCATTTCCAAGTCGAATTTCATTCCGAAAAACATACGAATTTTTGACAGACGGTAGAACCTTTTGGAATTCATTCCCTCAATATATACAGGGGTTACATTTCTCTCAAACTCCACTGCCTTTCTGACGAATGTTTTCTTCCATGGAAAGTCTTGAAACTTGCCTTTTATGTATTTAGACTCTGTTCCGGCGGGGAAATACATTATGCAACTATTACCCTTGAACGCTTCGTTCAACACATCGTGGTTGTGAGAGTTTTTGCCGTACTTGTTAATCGGCACGAACGTCCCCTTAAACCCGGGCAAGGCACAAAGCAAATCATTGACGGGGAAAAGAACATCACTTCTCTTGCTTCCCAAGATACTAATCAGGCTCATGCCGTCTATACTTCCTATGGGGTGATTGGCAACTATCAAAGGTCTGCCCTCGTATGGTATGTTTTCAGGATTTTTTACAACAATGTTTACATTGAGCATGTCTTTGAGAATACAATCTGCAAAGGCTGCTCCCTTATAATCCCGATATTTATAAATACCAGCGTTAATCTCATCAAGATGAACAAGTTTCTTAAACCATGAAAGCACGAATTTGGGAAGAATACGAAGTAGTTTTTTATTCTTGCCGGCTATCAGTCGTTCCAAACTGATAAATTGGGGGGTTATTTGCTGAGAGTCATTATTCTCCATTTCTTTTTTTGCCATGATTTCAACGGCAAAGGTACAAAATAATTAAGAACTGACGCTTATCAATCTCTCGTTTTCGCTGACAACATCAATTTTTATTGTAATAACATCCTCAGGAAGAAGCGGCAAAACTCGTTCGCTCCACTCCAAAAAGCAATATGAACCGCTGTAAAAGTATTCCTCCGTTCCAATCTGCACAGCCTCCGAAACGTCTTCAAGTCTGTAAAAATCAAAGTGGTAAATTTCTCCTACCTTTGGCGAGAGATACACATTCACAATGGCAAATGTAGGAGAGCAAACATTATCTTTGCAATCCAAAGCCTTACAAAGAGATTTTGCAAAGGTTGTTTTACCTGCACCCATCTGCCCTTCCAGTGCAAACACTCTGCCGGACGAAAAAACAGAAAGCACATCCTTTGCAACCTCGTCCAACTGCGACAAATCCTTTACTCTATATACCTTTTCCATTTCGCTCTATTTGTTTTTGAGATGTATGAAAGGAATGAGTACTTCTTCCATAGATATGCCTCCGTGTTGGAAAGTATTTTTGTAGTACTGCACATAATGGTTGTAATTGTTGGGATATGCAAAGAAGTCGTTTGCTTTGGCAAAAATGTAAGGAGAAAGTATGTTAAGCCTTGGCAGAAGAATATCCTCGGGTTTTGCAACTGCAAACACTTCTTTTGGATTGTAGTCCAAAAGTCTGCCGACTTTGTAACGCAAATTGACCGATGCTTCCTTTGTAGCTTTGATTTTAATCGGTCGGGCAACTCTTACCGAGCCGTGATCGGTGGTTATGAACACGTTTACGTCCTTATTGCTCAAAAACTTCAACACTTCCAACAGCGGAGAGTGAGCAAACCATGTTCTTGTAACGCCTCGATAGGCATTTTCGTCCTCTGCAAGCTCTCTTACCAAGTCTGACTCTGTTCTTGCGTGCGACAGCATATCTATAAAGTTGTAAACAATTACGTTCAGCTTGTTTTGCATCAAGTTTGGCAGATTATCAATCATCTTTTTGCCATACTGCACATTCAAAACCTTGTGATAGGTTGTCTTTACGTCCATATTGTGCCTTGCAAGCTGCTTTTGCAAAAACAGGTGTTCGTTCTGGTTTTTGTTTCCCTGCTCGTCTTCATCTATCCACAAGTCGGGATAAACCCTTTTAATGTCGTAGGGCATCAAGCCCGCAAACAAAGCATTTCTTGCGTACTGTGTGGTTGTGGGAATAATACTATAATAAAGGTCTTCCTTCTCCACCCTCAAATATTCCTCCACCATAGGTTGCAGAGCCTTCCATTGATCAAACCTGAAATTGTCAATCACAATAAGGAAGGTAGGTTTGTCTTCTTTAAGGTGAGGGAAGACTTTGTCAGAAAGAAGTCTATGCGAAAGCAAAGGTTCGTTGCCGCTTTCTTTTCTTATCCAATTTTGGTAGTTTTTCTCATAATACTTCGAAAACTGCACATTTGCCTCAATTTTTTGCTGCTTCAGTATCTCGAATATGCTCGTATCTTCGCTTTCAGACAGCTCAAGCTCCCAATAAACCAACTTTTTGTAAAGCTCAATCCACTCCTTGCTATCCATATTGCCCATAAGCTGCAAGCCGATGTTGCGAAACTCCTGCTGATAGTTCATTGTCGATTGCTCACTTACCAACCTCTTTGTATCCAAGTGTTTTTTGAGGGTAAGCAAAATCTGATTGGGATTTACCGGTTTGATGAGATAGTCCGAAATCTTGCTGCCTATGGCCTGCTCCATGATGTGTTCTTCTTCGCTTTTGGTAATCATGATTATCGGAAGAGCCGGATAGCGGTTCTTTACCATGTTCAACACTTCCAAGCCCGTAAGTCCGGGCATATTTTCGTCCAAAAACATTATGTCTATCGGCTTGTCAGCCAACACTTCAAGTGCTTCATTGCCGTCTATTGCCGCTGTTATCGAATAGCCCTTGGTTTCCAAAAAAAGAATATAGGGTTTGAGCAAATCTATCTCGTCATCTACCCACAAAATATTGACCATAAGAAAATACAACTATATTAAACGTTCAAACAAAGAACGTCTGAGAAAACAAAATGTTATGCAAAGGCGGAAATCTTATCGAAGAAATTCGACTATTCTGCCCTCATCTATAGTAATTGAGCGGTACAAATCGACCACCTTCCCATCTTCGAGAAGAACGACAAGGGGTTGTTTACCCTTGGTTGCCGCAAGAAATTCGCCCACAGGCACTATTGCCGAGTGCAAAGGCTCAGCTCCCGTCACCTTGTAGAACTTTTTTATACTTTCTTCTTTTCCCCAAAAGACTGCAACAAAATCTGCACGATTCAAATCGTGTCTTTTTATCATCACGTCAAGTTTCATTGCCGTCCGTTTGCAATGTTTGCAACCTGTCGAGTAGAGACAGAGAACTTTCTTGCCGCTTTGCAGATTCAAAGGCTCAACCTTTTCATCTTGCAAGAGAAGTTCGAACTTGGGCATATCGAGTGAGGCACTCTTGTCGTAAAGAGAATAAACTATAATGTCGGGAGCTTTGACAACATAGGTCAGAGAAGCCGACACAACAAACAATCCTGCAATTATCCACTTGTCAAATCGCAGCTTTACGCCTTCCTGCCAAAACATAAAGGCAGAAAGAGCCAACAGTACAAGGTTTTTGATTATCGTCTGGGTGTCGTCAAGGACCAAAACCGTGCCAAAACAATGGCAATTCTCTTGCGACACATCAAAAAGCAAAGGTTTGACCAGCACATATAGGGTAAGAGCCGCCAAAAAGGCAATAACAACAAGGCGGACAACCTTTTGCCAAAAGCCGCACACCAACACAAGCCCCAAGAAACCCTCAAAGGCTATGAGAAACCTTGTCAAAAACTGAGTAACGTCCCAAGAGAACAATTTATGTTCAAACACGAACATATCGACTGCTTCAATCGACAAGAGCTTTGTAACTGCCGAAGCAACGAAAACAAGCCCTATGAAAATTCTTGCAACAATTCCTATTGTTCTCTTGGCGTTCATCTTTATTTACTCTTACATATCGACGCAACTAACCGGAGTGCTACTTCCGGGAGCTGCCTTTTTGGTCAAATCTATTACATTGATTTGAGAGCAGTCTCCGCTCCAATCGCTCACCGTTGCCTCTGTTCCGTTTTCGTATGTGCAGACGCAATCGTTAGTATCGCTACAAGAGTACAAAGCAAACGCAAAAGCACTTGCAACCGCAAGATAAATCAATCTTTTCATATCCAAAATAATTACCCGATTAAACAAAACATAGGGAATGTTCCCTCAGGAACAACTCCCTATGTCTGACTTTCAGAATTGATTACTTCTGTTCGCAAACCATAGTTACAGTTTCATCTCCTGCGTAGTCTGCCCAAATTTCGTCCCAAACCAAGCCTTCTGTTGAAGATGTGATTTCTGAACATTCTCCGTCAAACTCTGTGATAGATGCTACGACTACCTCTGATTGAACACCCATATCGTTAGTAAGAGTACAATCGCAGTCTGATGTAGAGTTGCAAGCTACAAATCCCATAGCTGCAACAGCTCCCAATAAAAACAAAGCTTTTTTCATTTGTATTAAATTTTAATTTTTATCCCCTACTCTGAGAATGGATTTTCGGGTTCCTCCATCGAATTTGTTCAATCCGCACTGCAAAGATATACAAAAAAGAACAAATTGACCAAAAACAAAGTATTTTTTTGCACAAGGCCGAAAATACAAACCCACCCTCCGATTTTGCAATCGTTTATTCTACAATCATTTACGCTTCTTGAAGACTTAATATAAAATTGTGGGCTAAAATCCGAAAATTTCATGTATTTCGTTCTTCGGAAAGCAGAGAGGAAAACACCCTTGCAAAAAGGTGCAAAAATAAAACGCCGTTTTGCTGCAATAAAACGGCGTTTTAATCAATGCAAAACGGCGTTTTGTCTTCGTTAAAACGCCGTTTTATTTTCAGCAGGTCCTTATTTCTGATTATCAACTCGTTACAAAGGCAAAATTTATTACTTGTAGTAGTTTTCTCTTTCGATTTTTTCTCTCACTTTTTCGGCAACAATGTAGCGTATGGACTTGTTTTCTGCCACACATTGGCGGATATAGGTTGAAGAAATGTCAATCATCGGTGCAGAAGTCAGAGTTACCGAGGGGTGAGAGAGCAATTCACAACTCTCGCAGTGCGGACGAGGATAGACAAATATCCTGTGGGAAGAAAGGATTGAACGATAGTCTTTCCATAAGTGGAAAGTACTGATATTATCCTGCCCCATGACAAGGCAAAACTCCGTGTCGGGGTAGCGTTTTTCCAATTCTGCAAGAGTATCGACCGTGTAGGAGGGCGAAGGAAGCGAAAACTCTATATCGCAAGCCTCTGTCAGCGGATTGTCTTCGGTTGCAAGTCTCACCAATTCAAAACGCTTTTCGTCCTCAAGCAGACCTGCGGGAGTTTTGAGGGGATTGAGCCGGCTGACAACAAACCAAAGAGTATCGATGTCAGTGTTTTCTATCATATATTGGGCAACTATCAGATGCCCTGTGTGAATCGGATTGAAACTTCCGAAATACAATCCCACGGTTTTACTTTTTTGCTTCATGGTTTTGGTAAAAAAGGAGTTTTATGACAAGGTTTACGAAAATCCGAGTGCAAAGGGTTACAGCCAAAGGCTTTTTTCTCGGCTTTTTTACCCTGCGGATTAAAAATAATTGTTAGCTTTGCAGACTTAAACGCAAAACAGAGATGAAAAAAATCATACTTGCCATATTTCTACTTGCCGCAGGAGTGTTGTCGGCACAAAATGTGAGCATAGATATTTCGGGAGCTAACATTGGCGGGAAGCAAATCCGTTTGTTTCTTGAGGACGATTATTTGTCGGGCTTGGACAAACAAGTTTCCGCAAAGACGCTCTCGCAAGAAGATACGTCCTGCAACTTCGGACTTCTGACCGACGGAGTGAGCATAATCACCATAAAGATTGATGCTTTCGAGTACAGCTTTGTCTCTCAGCCCGGAAAGATTTACTCTCTTGCGATTGACAGCATAAATTTTGCCGTTGCCGATTCGGTCAATGTGCTTATGTACAAGCAAACCCTGCCTGTAAAGATTACCAACCTTGCCCCCGATGACCTCAATACCAAGATAGAAAGATTTGATGTGGCAACAGAAGACTTTGTGAGCCGCAATGCACGCAATCTTTTGGTTACAAGAGACAACACTGTTACTGATTCGCTTGTTGCACTGCTCAACAGCTTTTTGGCAGACGAACCCCAAGGGTCTTACTTTGCCGAATATGTAAAGTATGAAATCGGAAAGATAAAGCACGTCTTGCGATTGGAAAGCCGAAAGGCTCTCAGAGAGGCACTCTTTGGCGACAAGCCTATACAATATTATAATATGGGATATATGGATTGCTTTAACCATATCTTTTCTCACTACTTTTCGCAAGGCAACAAGTACCTTTCTCAAGATGAATTGGAGTTTTGGCTCACCACAAACAACTATGATGACCTCATGGACGCACTCGGCAAAGACAAGGTGTTGAAAAACGAAGTTCTCAGGGAGTTTGTGTTGATTAAAGGCATGAAAGACGCTTATTTGGAAGGCGATTTTGATCGTGCAGACATCATAAAAATGTTGGAAAAGATTGCTTCGAGAACAAAATTTGAGCAACACCGCAAAACAGCTCTTGCAACCATCGAATACCTTTTGGGAATTTCTCACAGCGGACTTACAATCAAAGACTTTGAAACCATTGACATAAACGGAGAAAAGCAAAACTTGGCACAGTTTTTGAGTAAACCCTTGGTGATAAACTTTGTTAAACTAAACGACATAAGCTCAAAACGAGAGTTGGAAGTGGTCAATTATATGTACGAAAATATAAAAGATAACTGCAATGTGCTGTCGGTGTGTTGCGACAGGAGCCTCGATGCGATGTACAACTTCTTGCGAAACACCAAGGTCGGCAACAAATACAAATGGAACTTTGCATTCTTCAATTCAAACTACGACTTGTTGGAGTTCTTTCAGGTAAGAACATTTCCGGCTTTCATTTTGGTTTCGCCTGAGGGCAAAATAGAAGAAAATCCCATGCGAAATCCGAGCGAAGGAGGCTTGTCGAGGTTTGCAAACCAAAAACAAGAAAAACAATAATGACATAAAAACAAGCTGCAAACAGAAAAAAAAGAAGTACATTTGCAGTTTGAATGAAACGGAACTGCCAAAAGACAAGTACAAAAGGCAAAATCATAGAAATAATAACCAAAAAAAGAACGTTACAACAAATGAACAAGGCAGACAGCGTGGTTATCATTCCTACTTACAACGAGAAAGAAAACATCGAAAACATCATTCGCTATGTCTTCTCGTTGGAAAAAGAGTTCCATATACTCATTGTGGAAGATAATTCACCCGACGGAACAGCCGATATAGTCAAAAGACTTATCGAAGAGTTCCCCGAAAGGCTTTTTATCGAGCAGAGAAAAGGCAAACTCGGCTTGGGGACAGCTTACATTCATGGTTTCAAATGGGCTTTGCAAAGAGGCTATGACTTTATCTTTGAAATGGATGCCGATTTTTCGCACCCTCCAAAAGACCTTTTGAGACTTTATGAGGCTTGTTCAAAGGGTGCAGACATGGCAGTAGGGTCTCGGTATGTCGATGGTAAAATATCGGTTGTGAATTGGCCCATCGGCAGGGTTATAATGTCATATTACGCCTCTTGGTACGTAAGATTGATTACCGGAATGAGAATTGGAGATGCCACAGCCGGCTTTGCCTGCTACAAAAGGCAGGTATTGGAGCAGATTAAACTTGACAAGATAAGATTTGTGGGCTATGCCTTCCAGATTGAAATGAAATATACTGTCTTTAAGAAGGGATTTAAGATTGTCGAAGTGCCGATTATCTTCACCGACAGAGTGTTTGGCGAAAGCAAGATGAGCATGAAAATATTCAAAGAAGCATTCTTCGGAGTCTTCTCCCTCAAATTCAGAAATTGGAAAAAGTACTAATCAGGTAAAATTCAACAATAAAAATGAGAAAAAGCACAAATATCCTTTTGACACTTGTGTTTGTATTTGCAAGCATGGGTGTTTTTGCCCAGAAAGGGCTTATCGACATCAAAAAACTACAAGACAGAGAATATTATCCTACTTCTGTCTTAGTAAAATACGTCAATGACAAAGGCTCTTACGCATATACCGAAACAGGAAGGGAACTTGTCATGGTAAATGCCAAAGGCAAGACAACAAACTTGGACTTGCAAACAGTGGGAGAAGAATTGGGCAGCTTTGCTTCAATAGAATTTTTGTCAGATGACCAATTTGCATTTCTCAATCGAGAAAGAACCGCAATCTTTCACTACAACATCAAGACAAAACAGCTCGACAAAGTATGCACTCTCAAAGAGGGTGGAGCAAACTTTGAGTTGGATTTGAAAAATGCAAGTGCCGCTTATACCATTGACGGAAATGTGTGGTTTTCTTCAAAGAACAGCAAGCCCGTTCAGCTTACAACCGACGGCGGAAACGGCATTACATACGGTGAAGCGGTACACAGAAACGAGTTTGGCATAGAAAAAGGATTTTTCTTGTCGAACGACGGCAGCAAGTTGGCATTTTATCGCATGGACGAGACGATGGTAAGGCAGTATCCTTTGGTTAATACCGACACAAGGGAGGCTGAGCCTACCCCTATCCGCTATCCGATGGCAGGAATGAAGTCTCACGAAGTTACAGTCTTGGTTTATGATGCTCAAAGCGGCAAAACAACAGAATTGCAAACCAGAAAAGACAACTCCATTGAGGAAAGAGAAGCATACCTTACCAATTTGACATGGAATTCCGACGGTTCACTGCTCTATATTCAGAAACTAAATCGCAAACAAAACCATTTGAAGATGTGCAGCTTTGATGTTGCAAGCGGCAAACTCCACAAGGTCTTGTTTGAAGAGACGAGTAACAAATATGTAGAGCCGGAATCTCCGATTTTCTTCCTGCCTACAAACAGCAATCAGTTTGTTTATTTGAGCGAAAGAGACGGATACAATCATGCTTACCTATATGACCAAGACGGAAAGCTGATAAAGCAACTCACCTCGGGTAGCTGGATGATTAACTCGATAGAAGGATTTGACACAAAGGGCAACGAAATGTTCTTCTACGCAACCAAAGATTCTCCTTTGGAGAGAAATTTGTATGCTTTCAACTTCAAGAGCGGCAAAGTGCGTCGTTGCACCCCCGAAAAGGGTACTCACTCTGTTGTTTTCAGCAAAGACGGAAAGTTTTTCTCGGATAGTTACAGCAGTTCCACAGAAGCAAGACGCATTGTGCTGTATGACAACAAGGGAAAGCAAGTTTCGCAAATCCACAAGGCAGAAGACCCTTGGGCAAAGTTGGATAAACCACAAATAGACGTCTTTACAATCAAGGCAGAAGACGGAACAGACCTCTATGCCCGCATGATAAAACCGACAAATTTCGATGCAAACAAGAAATATCCCGTGATAGTATATGTGTATGGTGGTCCGCACGCACAACTCATCACCGACAGCTGGCTTTCGGGGGCAAACAACTTCTTCCTCTTCCTTGCACAACAAGGATTTATCGTTTGGACGGTAGATAGCAGGGGTTCTGCAAACCGCGGTTACGAATTTGAGAGTGCAATATGGAGAAACTGCGGCTCTATTGAGGTAAGCGACCAAATGGCAGGGGTAAACTATTTGAAAACTCTTCCATACGTCGATAGCGAACGCATTGGCGTCGATGGTTGGAGCTATGGTGGATTTATGACAATCTCACTTAAATTGAAGAACCCGGGAGTTTTCAAAGTTGCAACGGCAGGCGGTCCTGTCATTGATTGGAAATGGTACGAGATTATGTACGGTGAGCGATATATGTCCTCACCCGAAGACAATCCGGAGGGATATGAGAAATCTTCTTTGCTCAACTATGCAGACCAATTGGAGGGAAAACTTCTCGTAATTCACGGAGCGCAAGACCCGACCGTCGTTATGCAACATTCTTTGGAGTTTATAAAGCGTTGTATCAAGGCAGGAAAGAACATAGACTACTTTATATATCCCGATCACGAGCATAACGTAATAGGAAAAGACAGAATACATTTGTACGAGAAGATTTATCGTTATCACAAAGAGAACTTGTAAAACAGGAAACCGACAAAACAGCATATTAAATCCTTAATCTTATGAAAGTTTTTGAAGATATGAAACAAGCAATCGTTTTATTGTTATCATTAAGTCTGTCGATTGGCGTGGCATTTTCGCAAAGTGAGTTGGTCGATTCACCTTCTGGTTTGATTGTTGAGGACTTGGACGTAACTCAGGCTACACTTCGTTGGAACAATCAGACCAATGTAGCATCTTGGATTGTGAGTTACAGAGTTTTTCAGCAAGAGCAGTCAAACCAACTGACGACTTCGGACACTGTTGCATATCTTCAAGAACTCATAAGCGGCACTCGCTATCTTTGTTCGGTAAGAGCGATAGACATTAACGGCGACACCACTGCGGAAAGTGAAATTCTGAGCTTTGTAACCTTGGGATTTGACAGCGATTGTCCCAAAGTGGAAAATTTAAGCATCGCAAGCATGAACTCAGGCGGAATTACCGTGCAATGGTTCTCACAATCGGAAGCCTCAAGCTGGGAAGTGGTATGCTCCGACCCCGGAACAAATCCGAGCCTTGAAGGAAATTCGCGACAAACCGCCAACTTCGAGCAGCAAATGGGCGGATTGACAAGCTGCAATCGCTATCAGATTGCAGTACGTTCCCTTTGCTCGCAATCGGTCAGCGATTGGAGGTACATTTATGCCAAATACCTGCCTTACAATGTGCAATCGCTTCCTTTGCAAATAGATTTTGAGAACGCAAACGACAATATAAATGTAGGATTTATCAATTCGGCAACCAATGCTTGGGAAATCGGCACGGCAACCAACGCAAGCAGCATAGGCTCTTCGGCATTGTACATATCAAATGACAATGGTGCGACTAACTCTTGCGACAATTCTACCGCCGCAATCAGCTATGCGTATATGGATTTCGACATTCCCGAAACTGCCGTGAGCTTTTATATTGATTTTAAGTACAAGACGACTGCCGTTTTGCAAAATGCGGCACTCAAAGTCTTCCTTGTAAGTCCCGAAAGTGCTATAAGCATCGACCAACTGCCCTCGGCAAACAACCAAGTGGGCGAAGCAGCTTACATCGGAGCAAACAACACGTGGACAGAGGTACATATCGAATTACCCTCTTTCCACATCGGCACAACCAAACGAATACTTTTTGTGTGGCAAAACCAAGACAATGCCCCAAGTAGTGCAGCCGTTGCGATAGATGACATATATCTTACGGCAAGATATTGTGCCACACCTTCAAATCTGAGAGCCGAAAGTGTATCGAGCAATTCTGCTATTTTGGCTTGGGACACAAGAGACAACCAATCGTCCTACAATTTGGAATACAAGCCCACCGAAGAAAGTGAATGGACACTTTTGCAAAACGTAGTGCCAAACAGCGTGTTCAACAACCTGCAAAGTGCGACTTCTTACACTTTCAGAGTGCAGGCAGATTGCTCAGACGAGCAGAGTTTTTGGTCTGATACCGCAGTATTTTCGACAAGCGTTCCCGTGGCAGCACCTTCGGACTTGATTGTAAGTGCCTTTGACGATACGAGTGCAACGATTTCATGGTCTTCGGACCCCGTGGTACAAAAATGGCTTGTGGAACTCACCAACCAAGAGACACAAAACACTAACCAAACAGAGGTTACGCAAGCTGTGGCACATCTTGGCAACCTGTCGGAAAACACTTTCTATGCCATAAGAGTAAGAGCTGTTTCGATAACAAACGACACAAGCAACTATTCTTCGACGGTTTATGTTCACACTCTTTGCTCTCCAATCGACCAATTTGCCTACGAGTGCAACGATACCATAAAATTTGCAAACGACGGAGGCTTTTGCTTTGAAAGAGAGTGCTGGCGAGAAAGCACCGACACGCTTTACAGTCCGCTTTTCAACCTTTCGGCAAGTGCAAATCCTGTTTTAACCTTTGAACTCCTTTCCGAAGGAGGTAATGTTCCACGATTGCTCTTTTCCGGCATGGAGGGAGGCTTCCAAACTCTTGCTCCGCTTTCTTTGGGAAGCAATGCGATAGTTCTTTCCGACATTATGGAAAGAGAGAGAGTAATGTTTGCATTTCAAAGCGAGATAATAGAGGACAGAGATTGCAGTTTCAAGATTGCAAACCTGACAATCAAAGACACCTGTCTTACTCCTGACAATCTGACTGTCAATCAAATTGAAGCAAACTCGGCAGTTTTGGAATGGGACGCATACTCCAACAACACCTCTTTTGCAATCACATTGGTCAATCCTCAAACAGAAGACACCTTACGCACAACCGCAACGGGCAACTCATACACTTTTGAAGACCTTGAACCAAATACACAATATATTGTTTGGTTTTCGGGCTTATGCGGAGAGCTTTCGGCAAACAACTTTGCAATGATAAGTTTCACAACCGCCGCCGAGGCACAAGGTTGTCAAACTCCGACAAATTTTGTTTGCCAACATTACCAAAGCAAAGGGGACGAGACCATAGTATGCACTTGGGACGATGTTGAAGACAACCCTTACATACAATGGGAAGTGAACTATAAGGAGGCTTATGCGGTCAATTTCTCTTCGGCAACGGTGGCTCACTATCCGCGATTTACTCTTCGCAACTTAGATTTGGGCAGTCGCTGGGAGTTTAGAGTAAGAGCGATTTGTTCTTCGGCAGATGTTTCCGATTGGACCGAAATTCAGACCGTCATTGTGGGAGATCAAGGAATTGATGCGGCAAGCTCAAAAATTGAAGAGCTGAAAATATATCCCAATCCTGCAACTCACATCTTGCACGTCAAGTGTGGCACAAGCAGAATAACCAATGCACAACTCTCCGACGCAAACGGACGTGTTGTGAAGGCGTGGGACTTGTTACCGGAGAAAATTGACATCAGCGGATTAGAAAAAGGATATTACTTCCTCTCCATGACAATCAATTCAACCCGCATATCAAGAAAGATAAGCATACAATAATTAAGTAAAAAACGCCGTTTGAGGCAATATTCCGACCAAAAGAGTGTAACAAAACGGCATTTTTGTCGTAAAGTGTTATAGTTTTGTTTGAAATTTGAGATAGAAGAATGAGACAACTGAAAATTACAAAGCAGCTAACAAACAGAGAGATTACTTCTTTGGACAAGTACTTGCAGGAGATTGGCAGATTGGAAATGCTCTCTCCCGAAGGAGAAGTACAACTCGCTCAAAGAATTAAAGCAGGAGACCGCATCGCTTTGGAGAAACTTACAAAAGCTAATCTTCGTTTTGTAGTCTCTGTGGCAAAACAATATCAAAATCAAGGCATGAGCCTTCCCGATTTGATAAACGAGGGTAATCTCGGATTGATAAAAGCAGCACAACGATTTGACGAGACAAGAGGATTTAAGTTTATTTCGTATGCCGTTTGGTGGATTCGCCAATCAATATTGCAAGCCTTGGCAGAACAATCGCGAATTGTGCGTCTGCCGCTAAATAAAATCAGTTCGCTTAACAAAATCACCAAAACATACGCTCAGTTGGAGCAAAAATATGAAAGAGCACCCAATGCCGGCGAACTTGCCGAGGAATTGGATATGCCGCTTGCCGAAGTGAGCGAGAACCTTCGCAACAGCGGTAAACACCTTTCGATGGATGCACCGCTTGCGTCGGACGAAGAGAACAATATGTACGACTACATGAAAAACGACGACGGCTCAACACCCGAATCGGAGTTGATGTACGAGAGTTTGAAGACCGAAATAAATCGTGCAATCTCCACTCTGTCTCCAAAAGAGGGCGACATAATCAAGATGTTCTTCGGTTTGGAAGGCTACCCGCCCATGACCTTGGACGAAATTGGCGAGAAGTTCGACTTGACAAGAGAGAGAGTGCGACAAATCAAAGAGAAAGCAATACGACGCTTGAAGCACACCTCCCGCTCTCAGATTTTGCAATCATATTTAGGTTAAATATTCATGTTTTTTATCTTTTTGAGACGATGTCTTGTACTGAAATAACAAAGACATCGTCTCTTTTGTGTTCCCAAAGCACAAAGCAGTCTTTGTAAAACGCCGTTTCGGTTGTGCTGAAACGCCGTTTCATGCAAACATTTTGGAACACTGTTGTTTTACAGACGTTTAA
>SAMEA3663010__coassemble_357_pt1 | contig 18909 bp, 16 predicted proteins | sample SAMEA3663010__metabat2_low_PE_013 | metagenome-assembled genome bin SAMEA3663010 (sample SAMEA3663010) | pig gut metagenome | biome: pig gut; feature: pig-associated habitat; material: faeces | place: France | collected 2012 | reverse complement strand
GTGTAATTTATATATAAGACTTATTTTCCGTAATGTTTGGCGGTATTGTTCTTTGGATTTTAACATTTGGAAGATTTTAGGCCCCAAATAGAGCGTTTCTTTTGGCAGAATATCACAATCGATTGAAACAATCGAAAGAAACAGGCTCTGTAAAAACGGCTGATTTTATGCAATTACGAAAAAAAATCGCCGTTTCGTGAAAATAAAACGCCGATTTTTTCAAAATAAAACGGCGATTTTCGGTGATTAAAACGCCGATATTTTCGATACAAATCTGACAATTTTCCATAAAAAGTCGGTCTTTTGCCTTAAAAAGTCTGACTTTTGTGTATAGTATCTCCACTTTGGCAACAAAAAGACGAAGACTTGCAACAAAAAATCTCCGTTTTTGCCCAAAACACATCAAGAATTGCTGTAAGGATTGTCCTTAACAATATGTGTAGTTCAAATGTTAAATAAGGGAAATGATTTTTATTTGTTTCGGCATGAGAAACCCTCTTTCGGAAACCTTCTTTGCAAGACATGAAACAATCTTTTTTATTTGTGCTTCGGGATGGCGTTTTGTCAAGAGAAAGCTTGTTGTTTTTGTGTTTTCACATTTTATTTATATCTTTGCACTTGGTTTGGAGCATTGTTCAAAATGAGAAAATGTTCTGCCACAGAGAAAAAACAAAGAAGGTATGCACATTGCAATAGCAGGGAACATAGGTAGCGGAAAGACTACATTGACAGAAATGTTGGCACGTCATTTCAAGTGGACTGCCATATACGAACAAGTAGATGACAATCCCTACATAGCCAACTTTTATGAGGATATGAGGCGTTGGTCTTTCAATTTGCAGATATACTTTCTGCACAAAAGATTTAAGCACGTTATCGACGTGAGAAACTGTTACGAAAATACGGTTCAGGATAGGACGTTGTACGAAGACGCTTATATTTTTGCACCCAACCTTCACGCAATGGGACTTCTCAACACTCGTGATTACGAAACCTATCTTGCTCTCTTTGAGTTGCTGAACTCTTTTATCAATCCGCCGGATTTGCTTCTTTATCTCAAAGCATCTGTGCCTACGCTGGTAAGTCAGATTGCCAAACGCGGAAGAGAATACGAAAGCAGCATAAGGCTCGACTACATAACCTCGCTTAACGAACGTTATGACACTTGGATAGAGAAATATGAGGGCAATAAGCTCATTTTGAATATCGATGAACTTAACATTATCGACAGCAAGGAAGATTTCGGTAAGGTTGTTTCGATGATAGAAGCAGAAACCAACGGATTGTTCAAATGAAAAAGATAGCCATAATACCTGCACGCTATGCCAGCAGCCGATTTCCCGGAAAGCCCTTGGCACTTTTGAAAGACAAACCCATGGTTATGTGGGTTTATGATGCCGTCAAGGCTTCGGGATTGTTCGACAAAGTTGTGGTGGCAACCGATGACGAAAGGATAGTTGCCGCAGTTGTATCTTTGGGAGGCGAGGCAATGATGACTTCAAGCCTGTTGAGTTGCGGAACCAAGCGATGTGAGGCGGTATTGTCGGCTTTGGAGGCAAGGGGTGAGCGATTTGATTTGGTGGTAAACGTTCAGGGAGACGAGCCTCTTGTTGATGCTTCGCAGCTGTCGGCAGTTATCTCTCTGTTTGAGGATAAGGATTGTCAAATAGGCACTCTCGCAAAGAGAATAACCAAACTTGAAGAGTTGCAAAACCCGAATTGTGTCAAGGTTGTTTGGTCTCAAAACAGGGCAATATACTTTTCGAGAAACATAATCCCATATCAGAGAGGCAGAAGCGAGAGCGAGTACCTTCAATACCATACATATTATAAGCACATAGGATTGTATGCTTACAAAAGCAGCGTTCTGCACAAGATTGTGGCTTTGGAAACCTCCCCTTTGGAGAAAGCCGAGAGCTTGGAGCAGTTGTGCTGGTTGGAAAACGGTTATCGGATTGATGTAACCGAAACAGACTTTGAGAGCATAGGCGTCGATACTCCCGAAGATTTGGAAAGAGTAAACGAAATGTTGGATAAACAATAAAATACAGAAGAATGAACGTAGCAGTCGATTTATTTGAATTCTTGCACAACCAAGATAGAGCCGAATTGCCCGGATTGGGAACATTTGTCGCTTGTCGGCAGTCGGCAACAATATCTCCCCTTACGGGGACAATAGAACCTCCTTGCAGAAGTATTGCTTTCAAACAAGAAGAAAGCGGAGACATGACTTTTGTGAGAAGTATGGCAGAAAAGGAATTTATATCTGAGCAGACAGCTCTTGTATGGATTAAGCAATATACCCAATCGGTGAAAGAGAAATTGGATTTGGGGCAAAAATGTAAGATAGGTGCTTTGGGCGAAATGTCAAAAGACTTTTCGGGAGCTTACGTTTTTGTGCCTCAGGTGCAAAATCTGTTGGACGATGCTTTTGCTTTTTCGACCTTGAAGAACGTCAAAACATTTGATGTGGAAGAAAAGATAGAACCAATCCGCACAAGAGAACCGCTTGAAGACCTTCCGCAAGAGCCGTTTGCCGAGCTGCCAAAGGAACAGGAGCAATCGCAAGAGCTTGTTGAAGAACCAAAAGAACAACAGCTCCCCGAGGAGGAACTCTCTCACGAAACAGTCTCTCATACCGAAGCCATAGTTGCAGAAGAGCTTGACACCCCCGAACCGGAGCAAGAAGTAGAAGAAGAACTGCAAGTCGATACAACTCCCGAGCAAGAGGCAGAACTGCAACCAATCGAAAAAGAAGTAGAGATTGAGGACATAACACCTCAAAGCCAAAGCGTGAGAGAGCAAGCTCAGGCAATAATAGAAGAAAACAAACGCCAAAAAGAGCAGGAGAAAGAACGCCTACGTTTGGAAAAAGAAGAACACAAACGCCGCAAGAAAGCAAAGAAACGTCGCAAGAAAATACTTATCACAGTGTTGATTATATTGCTTTTCTTGTTGCTTTGCTGCGGAGGATTTGTGCTTGCGTTCTACTTTAACGCCCTTCCCGACAAGCCATTCTTGAAACCAATAACAGAAAGGCTTGCTTACTACATAACACCTCAGGCAAAGCCTGTCAAACTTGCAGCTCCGGCTGTCGAAACTCCTGCGGTTGTTGAAGAGATTGCCGAAAGCGAAACAACAGAAGAAGAGATTGTTCCTTTGCAAGAGGAAGTTGTTGAGCCGGCAAAGCCTCAAAAACCACAGACAAGCCCGACAAACACCGCCAAAAAGCAGGTTGCCAAAAAATCGGAGAAGAAAGAAAATACCACTACCCCTGCTCCAAAGCCTGCAAGCGAAGACAATTCGCCTGTTGTGGTGCAAAACTATTCCAAGTTGGGATTTGACGTCATCGGAGGCTCGTTTACCAACAAGGCAAATGCCGAAAGACTTGCCCGAAAAGCCAAAAGTCTCGGTTATGACAGCTATGTGCTTAGCAAAGTCAAGAGCGGAACACCTATTTACTATGTAAGCTACGGCTCTCGTCGCACCTTGAAAGAAGCAAACGACCTTATGGCAAAGATGACCGAGAGTTTGGGAGGCGAATATTACGTCATAAGCAGATAGAACCACACAAGGGATAATGATAAGGATAGAAGAATATCCCTACACCTACCATACACTTTCAAACGGCATAAGGTTGGTTCACCGATATACCCCTTCGGCAGTTTCTCATTGCGGTCTGACAATAGGAGTCGGCTCTCGCGACGAGAAACAAGCCGAAAACGGCACTGCACACTTTGTGGAACATTGCTTATTTAAGGGAACAAAGAAACGAAAGGGCTTTCAAATTCTCGGTTGCATCGACGGAGTGGGCGGAGAACTCAATGCCTTTACTACAAAGGAAGAAACCTGTGTTTATGGTCTCTACTTGCAGCAATACCACGAGAGATTTCTCGACCTTTTGGCAGACATAGTGTTTCATTCCGACTTTCCCTCTCGCGGAGTGGAGAAAGAAAAGGAGGTTATCCTCGATGAGATAAACTCCTATTTGGACACTCCTTCGGAGCAAATCTTCGATGACTTTGAGCAAATGGTGTTTGGCAACAATGGTTTGGGACGTCTCATTCTCGGAACACCCAAAAGGGTGGAGGCAATGAGCAGCGAAAAACTCAGGACGTTCGTTTCAAACAACTATACCACCGACAACATGGTGCTTTCTGCCATTACCTCCACTCCGAGCGACAAATGGTTTGCTCTTTGTGAGAAGTTCTTGGGGACAGAACCTGCAAGCCGAAAAACTCATCGCCGACAATCTCCACCTGCTTACTCTCCCAAGACAATAACTCTCGAAAGAGATACCTACCAGTCGCATATCATTGTGGGCAATCGTGCATACTCTTACCGAAGTGCTCAAAAGGTTGCTTTCTCTCTTCTTAACAACATATTGGGAAGCGGAGCTATGAACTCCTATCTTAATATGCACATAAGAGAACGCTATGGCTTTACATACGCTATTGAATCTGCCTATACGGCATACTATGACAGCGGAGTGTTCTCGGTATATGCTTCGACAGATAAGCGACATACCTCAAAGACAATAGACCTTATCAAAAAGGAACTTGAAAACATGATACTCAAACCTTTTTGCAACAAAAGCCTTTCTCGTTTCAAAAATCAATTGATAGGACAGCTTGTTGTGAATGCAGACCAAAATCAAACAGAAATGCTTGCCATGGGAAAAACTCTTCTTAATTTCGGAAAGATTACCCCCTTGAAAGAAGTGTGCAGGCAGGTCGAGCAAGTGTCTTGTAGTCAGATTGCCGAGGTTGCCCGAGAAGTCTTTGCACCGGAGCGTCTCTCTGTCATACAATACGGATAGAAAACAGATAAACCACCATTTAGAAGAAAGTTTATCGGTATATAAACAATTCAAATATGCAATAAGCGTACAGAAATTTGGAGAGAATTGAAAAAAGCCCTAAATTTGCAAACTTAAAGTAAATTTCAAACAAATAAAGCGAATAAACAGATGAAAAAAAAGTTAGTTAGTTTTGTGGTTATGGCTATTGCCTTTACCGCAACCTTTGCAAAAAGTGTTCCTTCACCCGATGAGGGAATGTGGTTGCCGATGTTCTTCAAGCAACTCAACTATTCGACAATGCAAAAGATGGGTTTGCGTCTCACAGCCGAGGAATTGTATGACTTTAACCACTCTTCGGTAAAAGATGCTATCGTTCAGATGGGCAATTTCTGCACAGGAGAAATCGTATCCGACAAGGGACTGATGTTTACCAACCATCACTGCGGCTATGATGCCATTGCAAGTGCTTCAACCGTCGAACACGACTATTTGACCAATGGTTTTTGGGCATATTCTTTGGAAGAAGAAATACCAATCCCCGGATTGTATGTCTCATTCCTTGTAAGAATGGAAGATGTTACCAAAGACGTTTTGCAAGACCACATAAACGATGCACAAAAGTCCAAGTATGCAGACGAAATTCAGAAAAACATAGCCGCATTGCAAGAAAAATTCAGCGAGAATGGTCGTTACAGAGTAGAGATAAAGCCTTTCTTTGAAGGATTAGAGTATTATATGTTCATATATGAGGTGTTTACCGACGTGAGACTTGTTGGCGCTCCACCTTCTGCAATAGGTAAATACGGCGGAGACACAGACAACTGGATGTGGCCTCGTCATACGGGAGACTTTTCAATATTCAGAGTATATGCTTCAAAAGACAATACACCGGCAGACTATTCCAAAGACAACGTTCCTTACAAACCAAAACACTTCTTGCCGATAAGCATCAAGGGAGTGGAGAAAAACGACTTCACAATGATATGGGGCTATCCCGGAACGACGCAACGATACATGACTTCTTACGAAGTGAAGAACACAATCGACATTGACGACCCTTCTTGTATCGCAGCAGGACAGGCACTCTTGCCGGTAATGAAATCTATGATGGATAAGGACAACGCAGTCCGCCTTAAATATGCCTCAGACTACGCTTCATACATGAATTTGTGGAAAAACAAAAAAGGAGAGTTGAGAGGATTGAAACGCTTGGACGTTTACGGCAAGAAGAAAGCCATAGAAGACCGCTTGGCAGAGTGGATTGAGCAGGACAACAGCCGCAAAGAACGTTACGGAACGCTTTTGTCAGACTTGAAATCTTGCTACCAAGCCATTGCAGCTTCACCTTCAAGCAAGTATTCTTGGTATGGCAACTTGGGATTGACCACAAGCAAAACAGCACTTACCGCTTTCAGAGTTTACATGACCCTTTTGCAAGTGGAAGATATGATGAAAGAAGACAAGGAAATGGCAGAACGAGTAAAGCAGGCACTAAGTCAGGAAATGTCAAACGTGTTTGCATCTACCGACCCTGAAACAGAAAAGCAAATGTTCAAGGCTTTGTGCAATCTTCTTTACTCAATCCCTGTGGAAGAAGGACGACCTGCAGGCATGACTTACTTGTTTGAAGACAAATACAAAGGAAACATAGACAAATTAGTTGATGATGCTTTTTCAAAGTCAGTCTTTGCAAATGAGAAAAACTTTAATAAATTCATTTCTAATCCGAAGACCAAAAAGTTGGAGAAAGACTTGATTGCACACGTTGCCATGATGACGTACCAAATGCTTGTTTCTACAACCGAAGAAGCCTCAGCAGCCGAAGCCAAGTTGGAAGATGTAAAGGCATTGTTTATCGAAGCACTCAGAGCAATGGACCCTTCATTGGTTCAATATCCAGATGCAAACTTCACAATGAGAGTAACATACGGACAAGTCTTGGATTACTATCCTGCCGATGCTGTTCACTATGACTATGTTACCACCATTGACGGCTTGATGGAGAAAGAAGACCCTACAAACGACGAGTTCATCGTTCCGAGCAAGCTCAAAGAACTATACAACAACAAAGACTACGGACAATATGCCGACAAGGACGGACGATTGATAACCTGCTTCCTTTCAAACAACGACATTACGGGAGGAAACTCCGGAAGCCCTATCCTTAACGCCGACGGACACCTTATAGGACTTGCATTTGACGGCAACTGGGAGGCAATGAGCGGCGACATAGCCTTTGAACCCGAATTGCAAAGAACAATCAATGTTGATGCACGCTATGTTCTTTTCATAATAGACAAGTATGCAGGAGCAAAGAACCTTATTGACGAATTGACAATCATTAAATAAAAAACAGAAAACTTGATGAAACTGACAAACGACAAAGAAAAAGTAAGCTACATCATCGGTGAAGACATAGGAGCTTCCCTTTTGAGAGAAGGATACGACTTAGATGTGGAGATAATGCTCTCGGCAATCAGAGCAGCAGCCGAGAACAAAAGCGAGAACCTTCTTTCTGAACAAGAAAAGAACGAAGTGATGATGCGTTGGCAACAAGAAGTGCAAGCAAAAAAGCAAGCCCAAATGGCAGAACAAGCCAAGGGAGCAAAGAAAGAGGGAGCTGCATTTCTTGCACAAAACCGCAACAATCCGGGAGTGTTTGAAACTCCGAGCGGACTTCAATACCAAGTGATAAAAGGAGCAGAAGGAAGAAAACCAAAGGCAACCGACACCGTTCATGTACACTATCACGGAACTCTTTTGAACGGCAGTGTGTTCGATTCTTCGGTTCAGAGAGGCGAACCAATCTCTTTTCCTCTCAATCAGGTCATTGCAGGTTGGACAGAGGGCTTGCAGCTCATGAGCATAGGCAGCAAGTACAAATTCTTTATCCCTTCGGAACTTGCATACGGCGATCAGGCGGTCGGAACAATCCCCGCAGGAAGCACACTCGTGTTTGAAGTAGAACTATTGGACATAAAGTAAGCACCGATTTGAACTATTGGATTTACAGCATCGAAGAGTGTGAGAAAGCCTTTGGCGTTCAAACCTCGTTGCCTCGGGCAAAACAAATCTCGATGCTTGCAAAACAACAGTTAATTTTTCAATTAGAACAAGAAGGTTTGTCTTTCGATACGACCATTGCAGTCGGCGAGAAAGGCAAACCTTTCTTTCCTTATAACCAAGGGCTGCATTTCTCCATTTCTCACACCAAAGACCATATCGCCTTTGCAATCGACACCCGTCCCGTGGGCATCGACATCGAACAACAGCGACCCTACAAACCCGCATTGGTCAGCCGCTTCTTTCACTCGGACGAATACGCCTTTATCGACAGCCTTCTGCCCGAACAACAAGCCGAAGCCTTCACCCGATTGTGGACACTGAAAGAAGCCGCCGTCAAATGTACCGGCACAGGCATCTCGGGAGAGTTTGACCAATTTGCAATCCTTCCCGCAAAAGTCGGACAACAACCCGATTACACCAAGCTGACAGTACAAGGCAAAGACCCATATCCTACGCTCAACCTTAGCTCCCTATACATAGAAAAGTACAATCTCAACCTTGCTCTCTGCACTCTCTGATACAGCTTTTTCAACCAACTAACAGCCTGAAAGTCTTGCTGCTGCAAAACGCCCTTTCAGTCAAATAAAACGCCGATTTATTTTTCTGAAACCCCGTTTCATTTCACCCAAACGCCCTTTCGCCAAACAGCATTTGCACACCGAGAATTTGATATTTCTCAAAAAATTGTATCTTTGCCGAGTGATTGTCGATAAGCCGGCTTAGGAATTTATTTTTGCAGAAAGTCGATGAAAGCATATTGGCAAAGGTTGTAACAAATTTTGAAAATAGAAAAATGATAACTCGATTTTGTGCTTCTGATTTTACCGTATTTTCCAATTTGGAGGTGAAATTTTCGCCCAAAATAAACATCTTCATAGGAGAAAACGGTACTGGCAAAACTCATCTGATGAAAGCAGTTTATGCTGCCTGCTGTCTGATTAACAAAAAGATAGAGACGCCTTTCGATAAGAAGATTAACTCTGTTTTTACACCAAACAGCATAGGACGATTGGTCAGAAGAAGCGTTGGAAGAGGCTCAGGCAGTATTTCCGTTTACCGACAAGACGAAGGAGAAGCAAACGAACGTTCGATAAGTTTGGCTCTGACAACGCTGAATAAGGCTACGGTAAAACAAAAGGCTTGGCAGATTGACAAAGATGTTGAAGCTGTTTTCGTGCCGGTGAAAGATATGTTGGCAAATGCCCCGGGCTTTCGTTCCTTGTTTAGTCAGAAGAAACTATCATACGAAGAGGTTTACCTCGATGTGATAGACAAAGCCTTTCTCCCCTTGCCCAAAGGCAAGCCTGCTCCCGAAAGGAAAAAACTTTTGGATATACTCAACAAAGCAATGTCGGGCAAGGTCATTGCAAAGGAAGAAACATTCTACATAAAGAACAGAAACGGAGAATTGGAATTTCCTCTGCTTGCAGAAGGGTTTAGAAAATTGGGACTGATTTATCGACTTATACAAAACGAAACACTGACACACGGCTCTATGTTGTTTTGGGACGAACCCGAAGCAAACCTTAATCCCAAACTATCGAAAGTAGTGGTGGAAATTCTTCTCGAGCTATCACGCATGGGAGTTCAAATATTTGTTGCAACTCACGATTATATTTTGCTCAAAGAGTTTGACTTGGCGGCAAATGAAGAAGATGAAGTGTTGTACCATGCTTTGTATCGCAACAACTGTGGCGAATTGCAACACCAATCGACAACCGACATCGGCAAACTTGCACAAAACTCAATTGATGACACTTTCTCGAGAATTTTGGACGACGAAATACAAAAAGGACTTGCCGAGCTATGATACTGTTGCTTGAAGAAGAAAAATTTGAGTTTGATTTCCCGAAAGCGAAAGCGTTATACAAATTTGACGAAAGGGACATCAACTCTCCAAACTACCACTCTGCACCAATGAAAGCAGTAGATGTTGTTGCAGAATTTGATAAGTTTCAACTGTGGATAGAAATCAAGGAGTTTCCTCACGATGGCATAGAAGCCATGCAGCAGGGTAACAGCACCGAAACAGACCAACATCTGAAATATAACAAGGCACATTTGACCGAAAACTTGAAATACAAATTCAGAGACACCTTTCTCTACCGTCTCTGTGAGGATAAGACAATCAAAGCCATTGTTTATATTTGCCTTACAAACTTTGACGATGCATTGAACGGATATTTTCGCAAGGAATTGCAAAATCAAATCCCTGCAGGGCAAGTATCCCGAAACTCAGATAAACACCTGATTGCCAAAAGTCAGGTATATGTAGTAAACAAAGAGGCGTGGAACAGAAACTTTGCCGCAAAATTTGGCACTTGCCGCAAAATAGTCTGACTGCAATTGCAAAAATACTTCATTTGTTTCAAATTGTGATGACTTGTGAAAGCAAACTAATTCAACCAACAAAGCGGGCGGACACTCATTCCGCCCGCTTTTGTACCGTTATCGGCAAAACAAATCGTCCATTGTAAGGCTTTGTGATGAGATTTTGGCTCTAAGTGGTCAAATAAGTATGGATAAAGCCAAAATGATAGCAAACGAAGTGGCTTCATCTGTGCCAAAAACGATAGATGAAGCCACTTTGCTGAATTATTATTGCTCGTTTAAGCTGTGCTTATTGCCACATTACCCGCTTGTTGGGGCAGTTTGTCCGATATATTTTTAGCAAACAGTCATATCAAAATCAAGAATGGGTTCTGAATATCGCCATATTTTTCTCAAAAAATTGAGGAAATAGTGAAAAATACGTTGGAATTATAAGAATTTTGTATCTTTGCAGTTAGGTAAACCATTAAAAGAAAGGAGACAATAACAACAGAAGAGCAAGAGAAAATCAAAGAGTATTAAATTTCAACGACATATAATAGCGTTTTTGCTTATAGTTGGTTGCGTGAAACCTCGAAAATTTCATCAAATTATCCAAAAAGTAAGCAGTAAACGCTCACGATTGCTATCGTGGGCTTTACTTATTTGGATAATTGGGTATTTCGAGGACCTCATGCAACCATAAGGAAAAGACCCACGCTTTTTTATGTCCTCTGTAGAGAGAAAAATCAAATCAAACAACCGCTTCGGGTCGGGCAAAAAAGGAAATTAGTAATCAAGAACCGATGTGTCGATGGTATATAACCGACAATTAAAACAATGAAAAGTAATATGTTTAAGACAGCAAGTTTAATCGTCTGTTTGATTTTGGGACTAAACACGGTGAAATCTCAAACCGATGTTTCTGTTCACTTTGGTGGAGCATTCCCTTTGGGTGCTTTCGGAGACCAAAAGTTGGATTATGACCGAGGGGTATTCGATATATCTTGGGGAGGAGAGAAGAACACAGACAAAGCAGGGGCAGGACTTGGAGCAAATGTGGGACTTAAATTAAAATTCAACACTCCTTCTTTGTTGCAAGGCTTGGGTATCATAGCAACTGCCGATGTCTTTTTTAATCCTTCAAACTCTGAAGTAAAGGATTTCATGGAAGATGTGTGTGAGGCTGCAGGAACAAGTGATTATTCGTACTATGACTATGAATACACAGCACCTTCGTATATCAATATTCCTATTATGGTCGGAATGAATTACCAAACGCAGGTTGCCGATAAGGTATCTTTGTTTGCAGAAGCTGCAGTTGGTATAAATATTGGTAAGACAACAGACCTTCATCTTTTTCAAGAAATAGAAGGAACAATAGAGCAGTATGACCCTTACTACGATTGGTATGATTATTATGACTGTTCTGTAGAAAGCAATTCCACTTGGACATTTGAAACCACCACAAGCCTTGCTTTCCAAGTGGGTGCGGGTCTGATGTTTTCGGACAAATTCAGCATAGGACTTCACTACTATTCATTGGGTTCTCAAAAGATTAAAGGTGAAAGCAAATGGGATAGGACTCAAACTATAGAAGGGGATACTGACTATGATAATGAAACCGGTAAATTCAAGTATGGTTCTATAAAACCTGCGATGTTTACACTCAGATTGGGCTTTCACTTTTAGTAATTGAACAAATTCAACAGCAAAGAGGCGTTTCACTTTGAGTGAAACGCCTCTTCTTTTATTCCTTTTTAGCAAACTTATTACTTTATTCGTCGTTCCCAGACTTCAAAGCGGTAGCTTACGGCTTCTTTTTGGTCGTAGAGCAGTGGCGAAAGGCGTGTTTGATGCCATGTTGTGCTGTCTATCTCGGGGAAAGAGACGTCTCCTTGGTAGGGTTTGAAAAGTTGGGTGATGTAGAGGCTGTGGCAGTGTGGCAAAAGTTGAGCGTAGAGGCTTGCTCCACCAATGCAGAACACTTCTTGCTCTTCCAATGCGGACAATGCCTGCTCCAAATCGGGGAATACTTCGGCTCCCTGTGCCTTATAGTCTTTTTGGCTTGTTATCACTATGTTTCGGCGATTTTTGAGGGGCTTGAAAGGCAGGCTCTCCCACGTTTTTCGTCCCATGAGGACGGTTTTGCCGAGTGTGATGCGTTTGAAGTACTTCAAATCTTCAGATAAGTGCCACAAAAGGCTGTTATCCTTGCCTATGATGTCGTTTGAGGCTTTTGCAACTATCAGGTTAATCATACCGCAACCTCCGCTTTTATGTGTGGGTGGCAGATGTAGTTCTCTATCTTGATGTCTTCATATTTGAAGTCGGCGATGTCTTTGACCAAAGGGTTGAGTGAGAGTGTCGGAAGGTCGTAAGGTTTGCGAGAGAGCTGTTCTCGGGCTTGTGCTATGTGATTTAAGTATAGGTGAGTGTCGCCTGTGGTGTGTATAAACTCGCTTGCTTCAAGTCCGCAGACTTGTGCAATCATCTGTGTGAGCAATGCGTATGATGCAATGTTGAACGGAACTCCCAAAAAGACGTCTGCACTCCTCTGATAGAGCTGACAAGAGAGCTTGTTGTTCGCAACATAAAACTGAAATATGATATGACAAGGCGGAAGTGCCATTTGGTCAATTTCTCCCACATTCCAAGCACTTACCAAAAGGCGTCTCGAATCGGGGTTTGTCTTAATTTGCTCAATCACCTGCCCGATTTGGTCAATCACTTTGCCGTTTTTAGCTTCCCATGCACGCCATTGTTTGCCGTAAATGGGACCAAGGTCTCCGTTTTCGTCTGCCCACTCGTCCCAAATTGTTACTTTGTTGTCGTGAAGGTAGGAAATGTTGGTTTCTCCTTTCAAAAACCACAACAATTCGTAGATTATGCTTCGTGTATGTAGCTTCTTGGTGGTAAGAAGCGGGAAACCATTCTGCAAATCGAACCTCATCTGATGACCAAAGACCGAGAGCGTTCCCGTTCCCGTCCTATCGCTTTTCTCAACTCCGTTTTCCAAGATGCGTTGCAGCAAGTCTAAATACTGTTTCATAGGTTTTGAGGGTGTTACTTGGATAGTTGCATAAGGTCTTTGCCGATGTCTCGTCTCAAAGTCTTACCTTCAAATTGTATTTTCTCGGCTTGGGCATAACATTTGGCGAGTGCTTCCTGCATAGTCTTGCCAAAGCAGCTCACAGCTATCACTCTGCCGCCTGCGGTAAGGATATTGCCATTTTCATCTGCCTTTGTGCCGGCGTGGAAGAGCATACAGTCGCTACAATCGTCCATTCCGCTCATCAGTTTTCCCTTCTCATAACTCTCGGGGTAACCTTTGCTGACAAGCATTACCGTTGTACAATAGTCAGGATTGATTTTGAGAGAGTATTTGTCCAATTCTCTTTTGCCCACAAGGTCAAAGGCTTCGACCAAGTCGCTCTCTATTCTCGGCATGACGCTTTCGGTTTCGGGGTCTCCCATTCTCACATTGTATTCTATCACGTATGGGTCGCCCTTTACGTTCATCAGTCCTATGAAGATGAAACCTCTATAATCCAAGTTTTCTTTTTGCAATCCTTCTATGGTTGGTTGTATTATTCTTCTCTCGACTTTTTGCATGAAGTCTTGGTTTGCAAATACTACGGGCGAGATACTGCCCATTCCTCCGGTGTTTAGTCCTGTGTCTTCTTCGCCAATGCGTTTGTAATCTTTGGCTTCGGGAAGCACGATGTAGTGTTTGCCGTCGGTAAGCACAAAGACGCTACACTCGATGCCGCTCAAAAATTCTTCAATCACCACCTTGTCGCCTGCATGACCAAACTTGGCTTGTGAAAGCATTGCTTCCAATTCTTTTTCTGCCTCTTGTATTGTGGACAAAATGACAACTCCCTTGCCTGCTGCCAAGCCGTCGGCTTTCAAAACGTAAGGGGGGTTGAGGGTTTTGAGAAATTGCTTTGCAGCATCTAAGTCCTGTTTTCCAAAAGTCTGATAACGAGCTGTCGGGATGGAGTAACGAGACATAAATTCCTTGGCAAAGTCTTTGCTGCCTTCCAACATTGCTGCTTGCTTTCTCGGTCCTATCACATTGATATGAGCAGTTCTTTCGTCATTTGCAAAACTGTCCGCAATGCCATCGACCAATGGTTGCTCGTTTCCCACAACCAACATATCAATCTCCTTTTCATAGGCAAATGTCTTGATACTTTCAAAGTCGCTTCCGATGTTTACACACTCTCCAACTGCACTCATGCCGGCATTGGCAGGCGAAATATACAACCGGTTGCAAAGTTTGCTTTGCTTTATCTTGCTCGCCATTGCGTGTTCTCTCGCTCCCGAGCCTAATAGTAAAATTCTCATAGTATGTTTATTCGTTTTTTGATTATCAATTTAACTTTTTACTCTTCCTCTTCGTTTACAAAGGTGAAGTTCATCTGCTTTTTGAACAAATTGACGCTCACAATCTTGATTTTGACAGGCATTCCGATTTGATAAATCTTGCCCGAAGTCTTGCCTACCAAGCGAAAATTGTCTTCATCAAGCACATAGAAGTCATCGGTTATGTCTCTCATCGGCACTAATCCCTCACATTTGCTTTCGTCAAGCATGACATAAACGCCCCACTTGCTCACTCCCGAAATCGTTCCCACAAATTCTTGTCCTATCTTGTCGGAAAGATATTCCGCCTGCTTGAACTTGACAGACGCCCTCTCGGCATCGGCAGCCTTTTTCTCCATATTGGAGCAGTGTTCGCACCTTTGCTCAAACACTTCCTTATCAACCGACGGCTTATTGTCCAAATATCTTTCCAAAAGTCGGTGAACCATCACATCAGGATAACGTCTGATTGGCGATGTAAAGTGTGTATAGTATGGAAATCCCAAGCCATAGTGTCCTATGTTGTCGCAAGAATAAAATGCCTTGCTCATTGTGCGAAGTGCAATCATGTTTATCATTGTTTCTTCGCCTTTTCCCGATATTTGTTCAAAGAGTTTGTTGAAGCTCTTGGTGAGCGAACTTCTTGTCTTGTCGTTCAAGTTGTAGCCCAACTTGCCCACAAAGTCCTTAAACACTTCAAGTTTTTCTTTGTTCGGCTCATCGTGAACTCTATATACGAAAGTCTTGGCTTGGCTTTTGACTTTGGCTTTGCCGATGTGGGCGGCAACTTGTCGGTTTGCCAACAGCATAAACTCTTCTATCAACCAGTTTGCTTCCTTGCTCTCTTTGAGATATACACCTGTCGGTTTGGCATTCTCGTCCAAGTGAAACTTGACCTCGATGCTCTCAAAGTTGATTGCACCTGCCCTAAAACGCCTCTTTCTCATCTGTTCTGCCAAAGCCCATAGCGACAAAATCTCATCACAGCAGTCTCCGCTGCCCGTTTCTATCACTTGCTGAGCCTGCTCGTAGGCAAATCGGCGGTCGGAACGAATAACCGTTTTGCCAAACCACTCGTTCACCACTTCGGCTTTGTCATTCATCTCAAACACTGCCGAAAAGGCAAACTTGTCTTCGTCCTGCCTTAGGGAGCAAACACCATTGCAAAGTTTTTCGGGCAACATCGGTATCGTCCTATCGACAAGATAAACCGACGTAGCCCTGCGATAGGCTTCTTCGTTCAAGGCTGTGTTTTCCCTTACATAGAAAGAAACATCTGCAATATGCACTCCGACCTCCACATTGCCGTTTGACAAGCGGCGAAACGACAAAGCATCGTCAAAGTCCTTTGCATCGGCAGGGTCAATGGTGAATGTGGTTACCGAACGGAAGTCCCGACGTTTTGCAACCTCGTCTTGGGGCAGTTCGAGAGGGATTTGCTCAGCCTCTTTCTCCACTTGTTCAGGGAAAAAGAGAGGAAAGTCAAACTCGGAGAGAATTGACTGCATCTCCACATCGTTTTCGCCCGGACGACCAAGCACTTTCACCACTCGTCCGAAAGGATTGTTGGCATTTTGCGGCCAATCGGTAATCTCCACCAAAGCCTTGTCGCCGTCTTTTGCACCATGCAGGTCGTTGATGTCCAAAAAAATATCCACAGGCATCGAACTGCTGTCGCAAACAAGGAAAGCGAACTTGCCATGCTTCTGAATGATACCAACAAAAGAGGTCTTTGCTCTTTGCAATATCTCAACAATCTGACCCTCACGCTTTCTTTTTTTACGTTGTGGGAAGAGATAGACCTTCACCTTGTCGCCATTGAGAGCGTGATTGGTGTTATTCATATTTATATATACGTCTTCGCCGCCCTCATCGCACAACACATAAGCCTTTCCCGTCTGTTTCATGTCCACGGTTCCCACAACATAGTGGGCAGGTAGCACATTGTTTGTGATATATTTGGGATTGAGCTTGTATTTTCCTCTTTCGATTTCGTTGATTATCTCATCTTCTGCCATTGACTGCAAGTGATTTCTTATCATCTCCTTGCTTCCGCGGTCGGTGATGCCGAGTCGAGAAGACACCTGCTTGAAATTCAATGGTAAAAGAGGATTTGAGGCAAATACTTTGAGAATAGAGGTGGCTATTGCCGACATATCTTTTTTCGATTTCATGACTTGATACATTTTATCCTGAATGATAGTGCAAAGATAGCAAAATCCCCATAGTTGAATATGAACTATATGTGAAGTTTTTCGTAAATCTGCTGATGCGGATTGGTGTTTAGACAAAGTTTTACCACTATATTCATGAATGTTTACAAACCTTTTATTTACAGACTGTTCTTTAGGGGGATTTTGAAACGGCGTTTCGTCGGGATAAAACGCTGTTTTATTTGGCTGAAAGGGCGTTTCAGAAGAATAAAACGGCGTTTTGTTATTGGTTGATTTTCAAGTTGTTTTGTTTGAATGCAAAACTCTTGTGCAGAGGGCTTGGTTTTGAGTTATCTGAGTGGATTTGGGGCTTTTTTCGATTGGCTTATGGATAATATATTTTGTTATATTAGCCGTGTAAAACATCTTAGTGTAGTCTGAAATCCAAACGATTAGAGAATATCTATGCATTTGACACGATAACCCAACGTCCTTTTTTCCGTCCTCCTTCTCTATAGATATTGCCGAGTACTTGTAATTGAGCGATGTAGCGTTGCAAAGTTCGGAATTTGATGCCTGTCTTTTGTGCCAATTCTTTTGTTGTAATGTCCGGGTTGATTTTTATCTCTTGTATAATAACCTTTTGAATTTCAGATAAATCCTTTACGCCACCTTTTACGCCAGTTTTTACGCCAGTTTGCTCTGTTTCATTCTCAAAATACAAAGTGAGTTTTACTTGCATTAGTTCAGTCTGCTCAATCAACTCCGGTTTAATCCAATGTTTTTCGTTCCATGCGTTCAGAATGAGGGGAAATCCCGAACCGAGGTTTTCTCCATATCCAATCATACGGAACATATTCTGTATTCTTTGGTTGCGAGCCTTCGATTCTCCTCCCTGATATATCTGCTCTATGGGGAGTTTGAGCAATCCCGGGTTGGTCAGAACGATGCGGTCATCGTATTTTTCAATTTTTAGAACACCATTGAGTAAGAGGTCTGAGTGAATTATCATGTTTGTTACAGCTTCTCTCACAGCCTTATGCTGTAATGTATCGTCCTTTCTTATTATCCCTTCCATTTGGAAAGGACGCGGCAAATCAATAGTCAATTTTGGAATAACCATTCGCATGAAGTTGTACAAATTATTCTCCCATCTGCCATCATAAGTGAGGCGGTCGCTATATCGTTGCTCCCCAATAAGGTGGGATTTGTCAATATAATCCATTCGTAAGTTGTCAAACCTGTCGCGAATTGGCAATCCTTTGCCAAACATTAGAAGTCCTGCCATTGTAACTCCCTCAATCTTGCTTTTTCTATCAACAGCATAGCCGCCTAATTGCAGAAGAAATTCTTTGTGACCAAGATCATTCCAAACGTGATCGGGATTATCTGTCTTGAACATCACTCTGTAATTCTCCAATGTGGGAATGTCTATATCGTCCATGGTGTAGTGTTCTAATATAATCCTGTCATTCCCTGCTTCGTTGGCATCTCGAAGCATCATTTTTAGCTCTTGTTCTGTGCAATGATAATCTCCCTCGTGGTTTCGCTTGAATGTTCCTCTTGAAAGGTTGTTGTTGATATATACGGGACGCATATTGGCATCTGCACGCGGCACATTGATGACTATAATATCCCTTCCGTCTATATTAAGTACTTGCACATCTTTGTCTCGGAGCAGATTGACACTAACTTTCTCTTTGCTGTTGAGGGTGTTCCATAAGTCTTTTCTTATTTTGTCGGCATCATCTACGCCTACAATCTCAAATCGTTTGGATTTATCTCTTTCTTCTATATTTTCTGCCACACCGAGAAGAATTGTTCCTCCGTATGTATTTGCAAAAGCAGAGTAAGTATCCCATACAGAATTTGGAATACTGCGTTGTGCTTTCTTACATTCGAGTGTAACACGTTCACCTTTCAAAAATATACCTTTGATGTTTAACATATCAAAAAACGTTGGTATTATCTCTCCTTTTTATATGCTTTGCTGATAATCCTGACCAATTCTTACATTGTTAAGATCTGAGGTTTTCAATCATCAAGTGCAAATTTACAATACTTTTTTGTAAACGCACTCTTGGAAAGTTTGGAAATTTGGATTCTTTTACTCAGACATTGTTTTGTGAGAATTTTATGCTTGAGCTTTAATGCTTTTATTTACAGACTGTTCTTTAGGGGGATTTTGAAACGGCGTTTCGTCGGGAT
>SAMEA3663010__coassemble_289_pt1 | contig 22071 bp, 23 predicted proteins | sample SAMEA3663010__metabat2_low_PE_013 | metagenome-assembled genome bin SAMEA3663010 (sample SAMEA3663010) | pig gut metagenome | biome: pig gut; feature: pig-associated habitat; material: faeces | place: France | collected 2012 | reverse complement strand
GCTTTGAAGATGTTGAGTATATACCCCCTGCTCCGAAACATTAAAACCAAACTGATTGTAGGTTTCGTTATCGCATATCCCTGCAACTATTGTATCATTGAATGTCGGGTGAACAAGCAAGTGTAACACTATGACACTATCACAACCATTCTCTCTCTGAAGAGTTTGGGTATGATACCCTGCCTCTGATGTATTAAAACCAAATTGGGCATAGACTTCATCATCACATATCTCCGCTGTTATCGTATCCCTATATGTTGGCAGAATAGTCAAATCAAGTGTAACAAGGCTGTCGCAGCCGTGTATGCTTTGAAGATGTTGAGTATATACCCCCTGCTCCGAAACATTAAAACCAAATTGAGTGTAGGTTTCGTTATCGCATATCTCCGCAGCTATCGTGTCATTGTAGGTCGGGTGGACAAGCAAGTTAAGTGTAACAAGGCTGTCGCAACCATGTATGCTTTGAAGATATTGAGTATATATCCCCTGCTCCGAAACATTAAAACCAAACTGAGTGTAGGTTTCGTTGTCGCATATCTCCGCCGTTATTGTATCATTGAATGTCGGGTGAACAAGCAAGTGTAACACTATGACACTATCACAACCATTCTCTCTCTGAAGAGTTTGGGTATGATACCCTGCCTCTGATGTATTAAAACCAAATTGGGCATAGACTTCATCATCACATATCTCCGCTGTTATCGTATCCCTATATGTTGGCAGAATAGTCAAATCAAGTGTAACAAGGCTGTCGCAACCATGTATGCTTTGAAGATGTTGTGTATATACCCCCTGCTCCGAAACATTGAAACCAAATTGAGTGTAAACTTCATTATCGCATATCTCCGCCGTTATCGTGTCATTATAGGTCGGGTGGACAAGCAAGTTTAACACTATGACACTATCACAACCGTATATGCTTTGAAGATATTGAGTGTGATACCCTGCCTCTGATGTATTAAAACCAAACTGAGTGTAAACTTCATTGTCGCATATCTCCGCCGTTATCGTGTCATTATAGGTCGGGTGGACAAGCAAGTTAAGTGTAACAAGGCTATCGCAACCATGTATGCTTTGAAGATGTTGTGTATATACCCCCTGCTCCGAAACATTAAAACCAAATTGAGTATAAACTTCGTTGTCGCATATCTCCGCTGTTATTGTATCATTGAATGTCGGGTGGACAAACAAATTAAGTGTAACAAGGCTGTCGCAACCATGTATGCTTTGAAGAGTTTGTGTATGATACCCTGCCTCTGATGTATTAAAACCAAACTGAGTGTAAACTTCATTATCGCATATCTCCGCCGTTATCGTGTCATTGTAGGTCGGGTGGACAAGCAAATTAAGTGTAACAAGGCTATCGCAACCATGTATGCTTTGAAGATGTTGTGTATATACACCCTGCTCCGAAACATTGAAACCAAATTGAGTATAAACTTCATTATCGCATATCTCTGCCGTTATTGTATCATTGTAAGTCGGGTGGACAAACAAATTAAGTGTAACAAGGCTATCGCAACCATGTATGCTTTGAAGATGTTGTGTATATACCCCCTGCTCCGAAACATTGAAACCAAACTGAGTATAAACTTCGTTGTCGCATATCTCCGCTGTTATTGTATCATTGTGAGTCGGGTGGACAAGCAAATTAAGTGTAACGATACTATCACAACCATGTATGCTTTGAAGAGTTTGGGTATGATACCCTGCCTCTGATGTATTAAAACCAAACTGAGTGTAGGTTTCGTTATCGCATATCTCCGCCGTTATCGTGTCATTGTAGGTCGGGTGGACAAGCAAATTAAGTGTAACAAGGCTGTCGCAACCATGTATGCTTTGAAGATATTGAGTGTGAAACCCTACCTCTGATGTATTGAAACCAAATTGAGTATAAACTTCGTTGTCGCATATCTCCGCAGCTATTGTATCATTGAATGTCGGGTGGACAAGCAAGTTTAACACTATGACACTATCGCAACCATATATGCTTTGAAGATGTTGAGTGTGATACCCTGCCTCTGATGTATTAAAACCAAACTGAGTGTAGGTTTCGTTGTCGCATATCTCCGCAGCTATTGTATCATTGTAAGTCGGGTGAACAACAAGGTTCAAAGTAACAATACTATCGCAACCATGTATGCTCCTCAAATACTGCGTATGTATCCCCGCAACAGATGTTGTAAAGCCATATTGATTATACACTTCATTGTCGCATATCTCTGCCGTAATAGAATCTCTGAATAGTGGTCTTACTGAGAGATTCAGTACTATAATACTATCGCAACCATGTATGCTTTGAAGATGTTGTGTATGATACCCTGCAACGTATGTATCGAATCCATTCTGAGTATAAACTTCATTATAACATATCTCTGCCATTATGGTATCTATGAATGTCGGGTGAACAATAAGGTTCAGAGTAACAAGGCTATCGCAACCATATATGCTTTGAAGATGTTGAGTATATACCCCCTGCTCCGAAACATTAAAACCAAACTGAGTATAAGTTTCGTTATCGCATATCTCCGCCATTATTGTATCATTGTAAGTCGGGTGGACAAGCAAATTAAGTGTAACAAGGCTGTCGCAACCATGTATGCTCTGAAGATATTGAGTGTGAAACCCTGCCTCTGATGTGTTGAAACCAAATTGAGTATAAACTTCGTTGTCGCATATCTCCGCCGTTATTGTATCATTGTAAGTCGGGTGGACAGTCAAATTAAGTATAACAGTACTATCGCAGCCATGCATACTCTGCAACTGCCTTGTATGCTGCCCTGATTCTTGTGCAATAAATCCAAAATCGGTCGTCTCTCCTTTACATAGAGTTTGATTTATGGTTGTTGTTTGATTGTTTCCGACAGCGATTGAATTAGCATACACTTCAAATGAACAACTGCTGTTTCCCACAAATGAACACACACATCTGTAAGAACTATTGTCAGCAGGAACAACAATATCTTGACTATGTGAAATGACAGAATTGGAAGAATTGTACCATGTGTAATTAAATCCCGCAGGGGCACTGAAGTGTACCGTCTCAACAGAGTTACAAGGATTTAACAGCGATACAGATTTCTTGCCACAAGAAAGAATAATATAAGCATAACCATAGTGTCCGCTATAGTTGCAATCGTATGTCGTCATTCTGACCTTTATTGTCTGTCCGTGATATTGAGACAAATCAACTCCGACAGTAGTCCAATCTTTCCACACCACATTCCCGAAGGTATTCCACCCCAACGATTGACTCGCATAAAAATTAGCGTATGTACAAGACGGATTTATTTGCTGATTGTTGGTATTAAGTATCTCCAATGTAAGACGAGGTTGCTGACTTTGAGGATGACCAGGGTCTTGCAGTACAGCAGCATATTTCAGGAACAACAAATCATAATTATTTGTATCAACAGTATATGTATAGGATATACTCTCGGCTTGAGAACCGGTAGAGGGATTACCAAGACGCACCGAAGCACTTTCTCCGACGGGAACAATTCGCAACCGGTTACCTGTTCTCGGGTCATAACCTGCCGAGGCAGTATTCACAACATGTCTGTCACTATTATAGTAAGAGGAAACAACAGTAGCGTATGGATTGGAAAACGTCCCAATCGTCCTTGTACAGCCGGGTGAATGAAAATTAGTAAAATCTATACAATTTTGCCCCTGACTTTTACCACTCGACAAAAACAGAAGAACTATCATTGACAACAAAAACAAACTTGTTTTACTTTTCATACTACTTTTTATCTTTTCTTGTGTGAATACTAAATTTCAGTTTGCAAAAGTAGTAATTTTTATCAAGAAACAAGATTTGTTGTTACTTTTTGTACAACAAATACAAGCATATTGCAGAACAAAGTAAACTATTTCTTATTATTATTATTATCAAACATCTTTCATAGTATTCCCATATTCCGCAAAGCTCTTCAAAAAGTATGGAAGAATGACACCTACTTCAACGCAAGAAGCATGGACGTTTATATTACCAAATTGAGGAAATACCTAAGAAGAGACCCATACGTTGATATAGTAAACCAACACGGAGTAGGCTTCAAGTTGGCATTCGTTCCAAAATGATACAACCACCTTTTAAGAAATAGTTCTGCATAAATTATGATATGACAAAAGGGGGTTCTCGTTGTAGAGCAACCCTTTGTTTATCCTACTCGGAATCTATCTGCTAATACATCACCATGATTGAGCCGATTTTTCGTTTCAGTAGAAAATTAGTAGGGATAAGCGAATATTTTGCGATACATAAGAGGTCGCAAGCTAAGAGAGTTTGACCTTTCGGCAGGCATGGAAAGCGTAAGGCTCGACCTTAGAGACCTTCCGAGCGGAGTTTATACTCTCATGATTGGCAACACCACAAAGAAACTAATCGTCGAGTAAGACGATAAACTGATTAAACATTGTTTGATTGAAAGAGTTGCAAGGCAGTATGCTTTGCAACTCTTTCTGTTTGTCATCTGTTCGGAGAAAGGTTATTATCGTTTTGCATTTCGCAACACCGATTAAGTTTTCGCAAGCAAATTATTTAACATTTGGAGATCTCTTAAGCCGAAATGCCGGCGATTTTTTGGGGTCGGTCGGGCTTGGGGTCGATTTTTGCGAGTATTTGAGCATTTGACAATCATTTAAGTTTCAGATACTTGCAAAATAAGTACCGATTTAAGCAAAGTAAGTGTTGATGTGGGTAAAATAAGACGGCTTCTTTTTGAAAAAAGACTAAGACTTAATCTCGCTAATCCTTCGTTTTTTGCTCACTAACACTTCGTCTTTTTTCAAAAAGACGAAGTGTTAGTGAGCAAAAAACCTGATGTTACTGAACCAAGACAAAACCTCACTTCCAAAAACCCTCATTTGGCTCTCAAAACAGGTGAAAAATTTCCTCAAAATCTTCGCTTAAAATCCTTGATTTTTATCGTCGAAAAATATGGTAAGAAGTTATTATTTAAGCAAAAAGCAGACTTATCATAGAAACACCAAAACAAAGGAGGCTGTATGGTGGATTGGTATTAACAGCCTCCTTTGTTGCTTTAGTCTATCGTACAAGGGATTGGACTTGTTCTATCATCTTGTCGGCTCCGTCAAAAATTTGACTGATGTGTGTTGCCACCATATATGCAGGAGTGGTTACTATCTTGTGTTCGTGGTCGGTTACTGCATCGGTGGCAGGGCATTCCTTGTGGCGACAGCCCATTGTCATGGCTGCTTCTGCGGCTTCGCATCGGCTTCCAAGCGTGAGCAGGATATGTTCTGAACCGAAGACTTTTGCCAATATCATTGGTGCTATGCACATTGCTCCTATGGGCTTGCCTGCATTGTGGGTGTCAATGAGGGCTTTCTCTATTTCGGGCAGTACACCCATGTCTTTGCCTTCAAAAGCGTAGGTACTCCAATTTTGCGCTGCTCCCATTCCGCCCGGCAACACGAGTGCATCGAAGTCCGAAGGGTTGTAGTTTTCAAGAGGTTGTATATCTCCTCTGCATAGGCGGGCTGCTTCGATGAGTATGTTACGTTTTTGATCAGTCGGTTGCATGGTGCTGTGGTCATAAACCACAAAGTCGCCTTGCGGTGCAAAGCATTTGTAGCTTATTCCTCTTCTGTCCATTGCTAACAGTGCCGAGAGTGTTTCATGGGTTTCGCTTCCGTCTCTGTTGCCGCAGCCTGCCAAGATGACTGCCATTGTTGTTGTTTTCATGTTTGTATTTATTTGGGGGTTAATATGTACTATTTGCCAAAAGGAGCGTGGTATTGCTATCAGAGTTCTGTTCTCAGTTGCAGGGTGTCGAAGGCGAGTTGCACATTGTCGGGCAGACGTTGGTTTACTTGGTCATGAAAGCCCATAAAGTGGCTGATGTGAGTAAGGTAGGCTTTGCGTGGCTGCACTTGCTCGATGAGTTGTAGTGCTTCTTGCAGGTTGAAATGTGAGAAATGTTCCTCTTCTCTCAGTGCATTGACTACCAGAATATCCAAATCGTACAGCTTCGCTTTTTCTTGTTCTGATATGGTTTTGGCATCGGTGATGTAAGCAAAGTTACCAAGGCGATAGGCAAGTGTCGGCAGGCGGTAGTGCATCACTTCGATTGGTTGAATTGTCAGCTCGTTTACCATTATAGTGTCGTAAGGTGTGATTGTTCTGAGGTCAAATTGCGGCAGTCCCGGGTATTGGTTCTGTTCAAAGGCGTATGAGTATTCGTGTTTTATTCCTTGGGCTGCTTCTTTGTTTGCGTAAATGGGCATGGGTTTTTGTTGCAGGTAGTTGAACGAACGCACTTCGTCCAATCCTCCGACATGGTCGCGATGTGAGTGGGTTACAAGGATTGCATCTATGCAATCTATGTCCTCTCTAAGCATCTGATAGCGAAAGTCCGGTCCTGCATCTATGCAAATCCTCGTGCCTTTATCGCTTGTCAGCAAGACCGAGGAACGTAGTCGCCGGTCTTTCTTGTGTGTAGAACGACAAACCTCACAGCGGCACCCGATGACGGGTACACCCTGTGAGGTTCCTGTTCCTAAGAACGTTATGTCTAAATAGCCCATTTCAACCAGATGGCTCCCCATGTAAAGCCTGCTCCGAACGATGTCAAAATAAGGTTGTCGCCCTTTTTGAACTTGTGTTGGTTTTCGTACATCAACATAGGTATTGTTGCCGAGGTGGTATTGCCATACTTCTCTATGTTTATCAAAACTTTTTCGGGGTCGAGTTCAAGTCGGCTACCTGTAGCTTTGATAATTCGGAGGTTTGCCTGATGTGGCAACAAAAAGGCAATATCGTTTGATGTCAAATTGTTGCGACGCATTATCTCTTCTGTTGCTTCTGCCATTTTGACAACAGCCCATTTGAAGACGGCTTGTCCTTCTTGATAGATGAAGTGTTCGCGTGCATCGACTGTTTCATGGCTTGCAGGTTTTACCGAGCCTCCTGCAACTTGGTGAAGGTGCTTTACACCCTCGCCGTCCGAATAGAGAACTTCGTCCATTAGTCCGTATGGTTCTTCGGTAGCTTCAAGCAACACTGCTGCTGCTCCGTCTCCGAAAATGGGACAAGTTGCTCTGTCTTCGTAGTTGGTGATTGCCGACATCTTCTCTGCTCCCACAACTATGGCTCTTTTGACAAAGCCTGCTTCAACGTACTTTGCTGCAGTGGTCAAGCCATACAAAAATCCCGAGCAGCCTGCATTGATGTCAAAACCAAAGCCATGTTTGATGCCACATTTGTGTGCTATGACATTGGCTGTTGCAGGGAATACCATGTCGGGAGTAACCGTACAACAGATTATAAGTTCTATCGAATCGGGAGAAATACTCTTTTTCTCCAACATTCGTTTGATGACGATTTCCGCCATATCCGACGGTCCTTTCTCACCTTTCAATATATGACGCTCCTTTATGCCGATACGAGTCATTATCCATTCGTCGGAAGTATCGACCATTCGGCTGAGTTCGTCGTTTGTCAGAATATAATCGGGAACATATCCCTCAACTGCAGTTATGGCAGCACTTATCTTTGACATATATTCAATCTCTTTTTCTTTATTCTTCGTCCAACAAAGCCTCGTGCAACTTCTCTGTTATACCCGATGTATATATCTTTTTGGACTGCAAAATCATACTCTTTATTGCTTTCTTGTTGGAAACACCGTGTCCGATGATTACAACGCCGTTGGCACCAAGCAGCGGAAGTCCTCCATAAATTTCGTAATTAAATCGTGCTATGTACTCATCAACCAAGCCTCTTTTTACAATCACTCGTGCAAAGGCTTCGGTATGTTTCATAAGCATATTGCCCACAAAACCATCGCAAACAATGACATCTGCATTGCTTCTGAAGATTTCTATCGGCTCTGCATTGCCAATAAAGTTATATTGTTTACTTTGCTTCATCAGTTTGTGGGCTGCCTGAGTTTGAGCGTTGCCTTTCTCTTCTTCTTCGCCAATGTTGGCAAGTGCAACCTTGGGGTCTTCTATTCCCAAAGCACACTTGGCATATATGCTTCCCAACAATCCGAACTGATAGAGCAATTCGGGCTTGGCATCGGGGTTCACACCCACATCAACCAACAAAGACACGCCCCCTTTCTCCTTGGGAATAAGGGCTGCAAGGCAAGGACGCAAAACTTTCTCCATCACTCCGACCGAATACATTGTTCCGACCAACATTGCTCCCGTGCTGCCTGCACTTGCAAAGCTGTCTATCTTCTTCGCCTTAAGATAACGAAATCCTACCGCAAGGCTTGAATCCGGTTTTTGGGAGAACGCCTTTATCGGCTTGTCATGCATATCAATCACCTGCTCGGTATGCACAATGTCAAACGCACTTGCATCAGCTCCTTGCTCAGAAATTATCCGCAAAATTTCATCTTGCCGCCCGAAAAGAACTATCCTGTCATCGGAGGACAACTCTTCTTGAGCCATTATTGCACCACACACAACCGCCTCGGGAGCAAAGTCGCCCCCCATTGCGTCCAATCCTATTCTCATGGCAGTACGATTATGCTTCTGCCTCTTTCTTGATTGCTTCTTTACCTCTGTAATATCCGCACTCGGGGCATACTCTGTGAGTTTGTATCATTGCACCGCAGTTGCTGCAAGTTGTAAGTTGCACTCCTTCCACTTTATCGTGAGTTCTTCTCTTTGCTGTTCTCGTTTGCGAGAATCTGTGTTTTGGATTTGGCATTTTATTACTCTGTTTTTAGTTTTTAATCAAATTTTATCTGTTTGAGAATGTCCCATCGCGGGTCAGTCTCTGTTGTTTGCTCTTCCCGGCAACTGTCAATCAACTCTGCCATACGGCTGTTGCAAGCCTCGCTGCCCTCTTCTCCCTCGGGGTGAACACATCTTATCGGTCTTGAAAGCACAACAGCCTCATATATCAACTGACCAAAGTCGAACGTTCGCTCCGTCTGCGGAATTTCAAAGAAATCATCGTCAATTTCCCCAAACTTCTCCCCCAACTTCACTCGGCAGGTCTGTTTTATGCTTGTCGGAACGCTCATCGGTTCCAAACATCTGTCGCACAAAACGACCATATCACCGCTTATGTCGAACAAAAAAGTCATCAATTCATCTGTTTTGTCGAGAGTAAGTTTCAAATCTAAGTTTGCATCGCAAATATCCTCAATCTCAAATTGTTTCAAGAAGTCTTTATCTATCTTGAACTCAAATTTGTGAACTCCGCAGGACAATGGAGCAAAATTGACAACATACTCTCTGCTCATGACTTTCCTATCCTTTTATCCGCTCTTACGAGTTTGCAAAGGTACATCTTTTCTTTGATTTGGACAAAAAAAGAGCAAAAAATTGCAAACAAGCTATGGTTAATAAACCTTGTCTATTCGTTAAAACGGATGTTGGTCATCGTTTTTTCGCAATAGTGACATTGCAATTTCAACGGGTCTTTATCGACAACGGTAAAGTTAGTCTCTATGTTGTCTTCAATGTTGGTTATGCAGTTTGGATTGATACACTTAACTATCTGTTTGATTGTGGAAGGTATTTCGAGTTTTCTCTTTTCCACAACTTCATAATCCTTTATCACAATGAGAGTTGCATTCGGTGCAATCAAAGCAATTTTGTTTACATCGTTCTCTTCAAAGAACTTATTTTTCACTTTGATGATGCCTTTCTTGCCATACTTTTTGCTCGAAAGGTTTGTACCGATAAGAACCTCATCTTCATACATATCAAGGCTCAAAATCTTTACCACTTTGTACACTTCGCCGGCAGGAATATGGTCAATTACCGTTCCGTTCTCTATTGCCGACACAACCAATTCTCTTTTATTTTTGTCTGACATTTCTTTTCCTTTCTTTTGCTTTTTTGTTTGACTTTTTCAAAACGCCCTTTCGACCTTACTCTTTCGGCGTTTTGCTGCGACAAAACGGCGTTTTATTTTTCTGAAACGGCGTTCTATCCGAGCAATATCTTAAACTATTCTATTATATTGATTTACAATTATTTTACTCCGAGTATTGCAGCCATCAAAGCCTGACGCACATACACTCCGTTGCGAGCTTGTTGGAAGTAATAAGCGTATGGAGTTTTATCAACGTCCATTGCAATCTCGTTCACTCTCGGAAGCGGATGCAAAACCTTCATCGTAGGCTTGCAACCCTGCAAAGTGGCAGCATCCAAAATGTAACAATCCTTCACCTTCTCATATTCCAAAGGATCAGAAAAACGTTCGCGTTGTATTCTTGTCATATATATTATATCCGAAAACGGAACTATGTCTTCCAAGTTGGTATATTCGTAATATTTCAAGCCCATCTTTTGAATGTGCATCTTAACCGACGAAGGCATCTGCAACTCTACGGGCGACACAAAGTGAAATGTAGCATTAAAATTGCACATTGCCTGCACCAAAGAGTGAACAGTTCTTCCGTATTTCAAATCTCCCACCATAGTTATTTGAAGATTGTCCAACGTTCCCTGTGTTTTGCGAATGGAATAGAGGTCGAGCATACACTGAGTGGGGTGTTGATTTGCACCGTCTCCCGCATTGATAACCGGAACGCTTGCAACCTCCGAAGCATAACGCGATGCACCATCGCGAGGGTGCCTCATAACAATCAAATCGGAGTAACTGCTGACCATTTGTATCGTATCGTGCAAACTCTCACCCTTCTGCAAGCTCGTTGCCGAAGGATTGCTAAAACCGATGACCCTTGCCCCGAGCATATTTGCCGCACTCTCGAAGCTCAAACGAGTTCTGGTCGAAGGTTCAAAGAAGATTGACGCAACCACCTTGTCGCTCAAAATAGGTTGTTTTGGATTTTTCTCAAATTCTGCCGCCAAGTCAAGGATTTGAATGTACTCCTGCTTGGTGTAATCCGTAATCGAAATAAGATTCTTACCTTTTAAGTTTGCCATAATCTGATAATTTATACCTTTAATATAAGTACGCCGACAAACAAGAGCAACAAAAACGGCGACCCTTCACAAAAGAAAAGTCGCCGCTTTGGTTTCTCAAACAAAATATCCGACAAAAGAGCATTGCTCTTGCAACAATCACTTCCGTCGGGTATCCACTTTATCATAGCGTATCTTGCGTTTTAATTTTTGCAAAGATACGATAATTTTCTCTTTTGACCAAAGAGCCAATCAAAATTTGCAAGAAAAATCTCCGCAAAAACATATTTTGCAACAAACTTCTCCATTCATTCAATCCATTTACCAAGAACACCTTATCTGATTTTGTACAAAAATAATTGACGCGTCCGCATAGTTTTTGTAATTTTGCAAAAGAATACACCAAAAAATCAATGCAAAAAAACAATCAAACAAAAAGACTGACAAATCAGCACAAAGATAGTAAAGGAGTTATCGGTATATTTGGCAATGAAGCCAAATTACACGATATGACCGTCGGAGAAATTTCTCGTCTGGTAGTAACGCAATTAGAAAAAGACTATCCTAATTTATCATTTCGCCATAGAAAAAGCGTAAGTAAAGCAGAAATCAATGCTAAATTAAAGGATATAGACCCTGAATTGGGACAAACGCTTTTTGTGGAGAGTGCAAACATTATTCCGGACGGCGGAATAGTTGAAGTTATGGACGACAAGAAAAATTGGAGGATTGTTTTAATTGCAGAAGCCAAGCATCAAGGAAATGACATAGATAACATAAGAAAAGGAAAGCTCGTAGGCAAAAACAACAACCAAGATCTCATGGCGGCAGGCAACGCAATAGAACGCTCGCACAAGAATATATCTGAATTTGCAAACCTTATGTTGGCTGAAAATCACTTTCCTTATGTTCTATTTCTTGAAGGTTCAAATTTTCTCACCGAAACCATTTCTGTTACACGACCTGATGGCAGAATCGTAACATTGGAATATGGTTCCGGAATACTCAATCGTATTGACAGATTGACTTGTGCAAACTATGGAATGCCAATAAACTCCAACTTGTGCAAGAATAAATTCATACACCATGACGACAAAACAATTATGCTTCAAGCAACGTCAATCTATACTCAGGGAAATGGTGAAAGCTGGACAAAGGAAGATATGTTTGACATCATGCTTGATATATCTAAAACATCACTGCAAGTACTTGGCTGCGAGCTTTTCAATCAATTAACTCAAATAAAATAAGTCCGAAATGTCATGGCAAGACGAGCAACAAACCAATTATTGCAAAAAGCAAAACGTTCAAAAAGTGATGAGTTCTACACTCAACTTTCAGACATCGAAAGAGAGTTGCAACATTACCAAAGTCAGTTCAAAGATAAGACGGTTTACTGCAACTGCGACGACTATCGGACAAGCAATTTTGTCAAATACTTTGTCTCTAACTTTGAACACCTCGGATTAAAAAAACTTATCGCTTCTTGCTATATCAAACAAGAAAATGACCTCTTTGGCAACAAATCTTCTCAAAAGGCTCTATATTACGAATATATAGGAAAAAGTTCCTCCGAAACTCAAAGCTCTGGCATTGTCTCTGCTTTCAAAGCTGACGGAGATTTCAGAAGCAATGAGTGCATAGAACTATTACAGCAAGCAGACATAATCGTAACAAATCCTCCTTTCTCTTTGTTTAGAGAATTTGTAGAACAACTATGCAAATACAACAAACAATTTCTAATTATAGGCAACATAAACGCTATAACATACAAAGAAATCTTCGCACTTATAAAAGATAATAAGGTATGGTTAGGAGTTAATCTCGGAAGAGGAATTTCCGGCTTCATAGTTCCTGAACATTATGAATTATATGGCACAGAAACCAAAATAGATGAAGAAGGCAACAGAATTGTCTCTTCAAACAATTGTTTGTGGCTCACAAATCTTGACAACAATACCCGACACAAAGACATTGAACTCACAAAGACATATATCGGAAACGAAACAAAATATCAACAATACGACAACTACAACGGAATAAACGTCAATAACACCAGAGACATTCCCTATGACTACAACGGAATCATGGGAGTGCCGATAACATTCTTGCATAAATTCAATCCAAACCAATTTGAAATAATCAAATTTCGCAAAGGAGAAGACGGAAAAGACTTATCAATCAATGGAAAGTGTCCCTTCTTCCGAATATTGATAAGAAACAAACGCCTGCAAAGAGTATAACTTGCAGCAAGTCTTTATTGCTTTTTTCGGTATATCTACAATCTCTCGAAGAGTTTTTGCATATTTATGTTGCTGCTGCAAGCAAAAGTTTTGGTTTTGCATTGCTTTGCTCCGTGGAGTCCGCAGGGCTTGCATTCGGGAGCAGGTTCTGCTTCCACTACAAGGCTGTCGCTACTCAACGGTCCGAAGCCGAAGTCGGGCGTTGTGGAGCAAAAAATTGCTGTAACGGGAGCATCGACTGCCGAACAGAGGTGTAGTGGTGCCGAATCGCATACATAGTTCATCTTTGCGTCCTTCATCAATGCCGCACTCTCCAAAAGAGACAAACTACCACAAAGATTTTCGACGTTTTTGTTGCCTGATAACTCAATCATCTGCTCACATTCGGCTTTATTATCTTTGCTTCCGAGAAGATATACTCTCGCTTCGGGCGTATGTTCTGCCATATAAGAGAGCAGTTCCACCCATTTATCGCTCTGCATCGTCTTTGTTTCCCACAAAGAGCAAGGTGAAAGGGTATAAAACGTATCTCTCTTGTAACGAGATACCCTTTCATAATCCCTGCTACTCGGATACAGCTGTGGCTTAGGGGCTTTTTCGCACCATATATCTTCCAAAAGAGATATGTTTCTGTCTATTTCGTGAACACCTTTTTCAATTCGGTGAGGCTTGGATTTGGTAAAAAGAAACGACAAGGGGCTTTTATCAAAGCCTATTTTGTGTTTTGCTCCCGAAAGTACGCACATCAAGCCTGCCGAAAAGAAGCGTTGCACACACAGAACGACATCATAGTGTTGTTCTCTCACTCCTTTGATAATGCGAAATAGGTTGAGATACTTGTCTTTGCTCTTATCCCACACCCAAAGCGAGTTGATAAAAGGGTGATTGGCAAAGAGTGCATGATTGGGTGCTTTCACCACCAAATCTAATCGGGCATCAGGAAACTTATGATGCAGTTTCTCTGCAAGAGATGTAAGAAGTATCACATCGCCAATCGAAGCTGTCTGAATGAGAAGGATTTTTTCCATGTCAAAACAAAAACGCCGCTTTCGTCGGCTGAGCCTTTGAAGCGGCGTTGTACTCTTGTTTTTTATCAAAATTACTCAACAATCAAATTCCAGTTGTGAACATCTTCGAGTTCTCCCTCTTGAATGCCCTTCAACTGCTTGTACAATTTTGTACATACAGGTCCCGGTTCTGTACCATAGTCATACACCTTGCCTGTTCCTCTATCTACTATCTTTCCGATAGGAGAAACGACTGCTGCTGTACCACAAGCTGCCACTTCTTCAAACTCCGGCAACTCGGTAACAGGGATTTGACGTTGTTCTACTTTCATTCCCATATCTTCTGCCAACTGACGCAACGACATATTGGTGATTGAAGGAAGTATTGAGGTAGATTTTGGTGTGCAATAGGTGTTATTCTTTATTCCGAAGAAGTTTGCAGCTCCTGCTTCGTCAATGTATTTCTTTTCTTTTGCATCAAGATAAAGCACGTTTGAGAATCCCTCATCGTGAGCTCTCTGTCCCGAACGCAAAGAGGCTGCATAGTTTCCTCCAACCTTCAATGTACCTGTTCCAAGCGGTGCTGCACGGTCTGCATCTTCCACAATTTGGATTTGAACCGGCTTGAAGCCTTCCTTAAAGTAAGGTCCGACAGGTCCGGCAAAGACAACGAACAAATATTCGTTCGCAGGCTTAACTCCGACTTGCGCTCCCGTACCGATAAGTAGCGGACGCAAATACAAAGATGCCCCACTGCCTGCAGGAGGTACAAAACGCTCGTTACGTTTTACCACTTCAACGCAAGCCTTCACGAACATTTCTTCGGGAACCGGTGCCATCATGACGCCTTCTGCCGAACGTATCAAACGTTTTGCGTTTTCGTATGGACGGAACAAACGTATCTTTCCATCGACACCTCTGAATGCTTTCATGCCTTCAAAAGCCTCTTGACCATAATGCAAGCATGTTGCAGCCATGTGCATTGTTATTTCCTCAGAATCGGTATATTCCAATTCTCCCCATTTGCCATTTCTGTAATAGCAACGTACGTTGCAATCTGTCTTAAAGTAGCCAAATGGCAGGCTCTTCCAATCTATGTTGTTCATATCTGAATATGTTTTTAGAATGTTTCGTTTTTTCGGTGCAAAGATACGGATTTATTTTTCTAATTCGCCATTTCTATTTGCGAAATCTTGTTTTGAAGTCGAAATATGCGCTAACCGAGCAGTCGGAATTTCATTCTCAATACTCCATAATAGTTTGCCACACCAAGAATGACACTTGATAGAAAATTGAATGTCAAAGCAGTAATTGTGTCTGCAAAAATATCAATACTAAGTTGCCATTTCAATATAAAGACGAGTACAATTTCGACAAGCAACACACCTAAATACCCGTACATTCGTTCTTTTAAAACTTTCAAAAGCTCGGGGCGGTTGATTGTTTCGTCTTTCGACAATTTTCCAAACCGCTTATTTGCCACCCATTTAGAAATAAACACAGAGGCTATCAACATAACCGTCGATGCGGTAAATAAATACACTACGCTATCCATAACAATAGATTTTATAAATCTTACCTTTACTCAAAATAAATCTTGCTTTTGAGCCGAAATCACTCTATTTCAACAATCGGAATTTTGTTCTCAATATTTCGTTATAGGACATAAATCCTATGATAGTACAAGCTATAAACCAGAAAGCCAAAGATGTTGCAGGGGCTGCAAAAATGCTGATACCAAATTGCATTTTCAAAACCACTACCGGCACAAGTAGAATTACAAAAAGCGCCAAAGACCCATACATTCGCCCTTTCAGAATTTTCAAAAGCTCGGTTCGATTGATTGTTTCATCGCTGCTTAGTTTCTTGAAACTTCTTTTTGACGACACCCTTGCGACTATTCCGGATGTCAAAATCATTGCCACAATGGCAAGTATCTCTATAATTTCCATGATGATGTATGAATTTAACTTTTTTATCTTCTCTATTCGTATAGACAACAACTGCTTCCGTTTTGAATATTTGCCGCTGCAAAATATCCAATTGGTAACACAGCTACAAAGATAGTACATTTTGGCAAAAAGACGCCCCCTATTGCAAAAAAATACACGGTTTTTACCTACTCTAAACACGGCTCTATCGCAACGCTTTGGCAAACTGATATTTATACAATCAGTTCTATTCTTTCAAAAAGAGTTCTTCGGGATATTCTACCTTACAAAGAAAAAGAGCTTTTGCCGGAACGCTCGTCCCTGCCTTGCAGCGGTCTTTGCATTCCACTATCTGAATAAATTCTTCCATTGTTATCTTACCCCTTCCCACCGCAAGCAATGTACCGACCACCGCTCTGACCATATTTCTCAAAAATCTGTTTGCCCTGATTGTGAATACAAGTTCTCCGTCTTTCTCTTCCCAAAGAGCATCGGTCAATGTACATATATTATTATTGACTTGGGTGTGCAGTTTGCTGAAAGAGGTGAAATCTTTGCGACCAATCAACAATGCGGCTGCTTGGTTCATCTTGTTGATGTCAAGTTTCCACGGATAGTAATAGCAAAAGGCGTCTTTGAACGGCTGCTTGGTTTGACTGACATGGTATTGGTACGTTCTGCCTTGTGCATTGAAGCGTGCATGAGCTTCGTCCTGCATGGGGTAAAGCTCATAAATGAGTATATTGTGGTCAAAATAGCGGTTTAACTTGCCTACAAGGTGGTTTCTTTCTTTCTTTGTGAGGGGAATATAGTCAAAATGGGCATAAAAATCGCTTGCATGAACGCCTCGGTCGGTACGTCCGCAACCTGTAAGCACTATCGGCTCTCGGCAAAGGTGCATCAAAGCCTCCTGCAAGGCTTGTTGCACGCTTGTCTGTCCGTCTTGAATTTGCCAACCGTGGAAACTCGCTCCGTTATATGCCAAATGCAAAAAATACCTCATCGTTCAAATGTATTCTTTCAGATAAAAGAAAACCCGACCTACGAGAAGCCGGGAAGATTATGAAATATCCTTTGTAGCGCATAAGAGAATCGAACTCTTATTTGCAGAATGAGAATCTGCCGTCCTAGCCGTTAGACGAATGCGCCCCTCAATTTGCGTTTGCAAAGGTACAACTTATTTTGGTCTCTGCAAAATTTTTCGTTCTTTTCTTTCGCTCCACAATTTCAAAAGGCTAAAAACCAAAGCATTGTAATACATATTATTTTTTATTTTCATCACTTTGATTGCATCTTTTGGTATATCAGTAACCCCTTGTGGCTCACTCCTTCTATGTATTCTTCGTTTTCCGAAAGCCTTGCGGTATATATTTCCACAGGACATGATATATCGCTGCTTTCTATCTTCTTTTGCAACTCTTCTATGCTCATTTGGTCGATATGTCTTCCCAAAATCGTGATATCCATATCCGAATCAGAACGATAATCTCCCCTTGCCCTCGAACCCCTGAGAAGAACATACTCAATTTTTTCATCTTGTGAGAACAGCTCTATGAGCTTTGCGAACTCTCTGTCTGTCAATCCGTAAGGCATAATTCTATTTTGTTTGTGTGTAATCGTTTTTTGCAAAAGTAATCATTTCAAACAAAATTGCAAACTCCATGCTTTGATTTTATTTTCTGCCCTTGCAAAACTATCGCATCGCAATTCGTACCTTTGCAAGGCGAAAAAACTATCGACAACATGAAACTTGAAGTACCTTACACCGAAGAAGAAATTGCCCTTTTGAGCCATTGCGAACTCTGTCCACGCAAATGCAGTGTCAATCGCACAAAAGGAGAAAAAGGATTTTGCCGATGCGGAAGCGGAATTGAGATTTCGGCAATATGCAACCACAAAGGAGAAGAACCAATCTTGGTATCCGACAGAGGAATATGCAATGTATTTTTCTCTCACTGCAATCTGCAATGTGTCTATTGCCAAAACAAGCAAATATCTGACAATAAATCAGTTACCAAAACGCCGTTTTACTCCGATGAAACGCCGTTTCAGCAAAATAAAACGGCGTTTTATTCTGACAACACGGCGTTTCAAAAATTTGAAATGATTATAAGCAAAATCAAGCAGGTATTGAGCGAGAGTGAAAACACGATAGGATTTGTTTCTCCGACCCATCAAGTGCCTCTGATGTGTGCCATAATCCGCCGCCTGCACCAAGAAAATATCTATCCCAAAGTGGTATATAACAGCAACGGCTATGATAATCCCCAAATCCTCAAACGCTTGGAAGGAATTGTAGATGTATATCTTCCCGATTTCAAATATTCCGACCCGAATTTGGCAAAAGAACTATCACTTGCCGAAGATTATCCTCAAAAAGCGGCAGAAGCAATAAGCGAAATGTATCGCCAGAAAGGCAACAGCATACTTACCGACAGCAATGACAAGATTGAAAGCGGTCTTATTGTGCGACATCTTGTTCTTCCCGTACAAGAGAAAAACAGCAAGGGAGTATTGGACGCTCTTTGCGACATATCGCCGAACCTGACAGTCAGCCTGATGAGCCAATACGCACCCATAGAACACATGAAGCAAGACTACCTCAACCGACCGTTGGAAAAAGAAGAATACGACCTGATTACCGACTATTTTTTCTCTATCGGACTTCACAAAGGCTTCTTTCAATCGCTACAATCGCAAAACAACCTCGTCCCCGACTTTGAAAAAGGCACTTGGAGCAGCAAAGAAGAATAACCATAGATGATTTTGTGTCGGACAGAGTTCGATTTATTTGTGGTACAAGAAGGTTGTTTGAGAGCTTTTCGGCAAGGATTTTAGTGCAAAAAGGCGTTCGATTGTGTTTTTTTCGTATATTTGCAGTTTTGAAACAACATTTTTGAAATAAATAAACACTAAGCAAAATATGGATTTCAGTCTAACAAAACAAGAAGAGTTGTTCTTGCAGATGATAAGAGAGTTTGCAGAGAACGAAGTTAAGCCTTTGGCTGCGGAAATTGACGATCAGGAGCGTTTTCCGCTTGAAACAGTCGAGAAAATGAGCAAGATTGGTTTGATGGGTATCCCTGTGCCAAAAGAATATGGCGGACAGGGCGGCACAAATCAAATGTACACCATGGCGGTTGAGGAACTCTCGAGAGTTTGTGCAACAACCGGCGTAGTGCTTTCGGCTCACACTTCTTTGTGTATTGCCCCCATTATGGAAAACGGAACAGAGGAACAAAAACAAAAGTATGTCCCTCGCTTGGCAAGCGGAGAATGGATTGGAGCTTTTGGTTTGACCGAACCTAATGCAGGTACCGATGCAGCAATGCAACAAACTACCGCAGTTGAAGACGGAGACAGCTATATATTAAATGGTAGCAAAATATTCATCACAAATGCCGGCTATGCACACGTGTATGTCATCTTTGCAATGACCGACAAGAGCCTCGGCAACAAGGGTATTTCAGCTTTCATTGTCGAAAAAGGAACTCCCGGCTTCTCAATCGGAAAGAAGGAAAAGAAACTCGGTATTCGCGGTTCGGCAACTTGTGAGCTTATATTCGAAAACTGCCGCATTCCAAAGGAGAACCTTTTGGGTAAAGTCGGAAAAGGATTTGTCATTGCAATGAAAACATTGGACGGAGGTCGTATAGGAATTGCATCGCAAGCCTTGGGAATTGCACAAGGTGCCATGGACGAAACAGTAAAATACACCAAGGAAAGAAAGCAATTTGGAAGGAGTATAGCACAATTCCAAAACACTCAATTCCAACTTGCAGAGATGGAAACAAATGTGAATGCTGCAAGATTTCTTGTTCGTTCGGCTGCATACAAAAAGGACCACGGTATCCCTTATTCAAAAGACGCTGCAATGGCAAAGCTCTTTGCTGCACAAACTGCAATGGAGGTTACAACCAAAGCCGTTCAGCTTCACGGAGGATACGGATACACAAGAGAATATCCTGTTGAGAGAATGATGAGAGATGCAAAAATCACCGAGATTTACGAAGGCACAAGCGAGGTTCAACGTATGGTGATTGCAGCTTCTTTGTTGAAATAATTAGAGTAGTGAGAAAATAAATCGAATTATAGAATGAAAATAGTAGTTTGTATCAAGCAGGTTCCCGATACAACAGAGGTTAAGCTAGATCCAAAGACGGGAACTCTAATAAGAGACGGTATTCCTTCAATCATCAACCCTGACGACAAGGGAGGCTTGGAATACGCTCTCCAATTGAAAGAACAATATGGTGCAGAGGTAACCGTGATAACCATGGGACCACCTCAGGCAGAAGCAATTTTGAGAGAGGCATTTGCAATGGGTGCTGACCGTGCCATATTGCTGACAAGCCGCAAGTTTGCGGGAGCTGACACTCTTGCAACCTCAAATGCGTTGGCCGGAGCGTTGAAAGTTTTGGATTTTGACTTGGTTTTGGCGGGCAGACAGGCGATTGACGGCGATACTGCGCAGGTAGGACCTCAGATTGCGGAGCATTTGGGCATTCCTCAAGTAAGTTATTTGGAAGGATTGGAGTTTGACGGCAACAAAACGTTCAAAATCAAAAAGCAATTGGAAGACGGCTATCAAATTGTGGAGGTTGAAAGCCCTTGTTTGCTAACCTGCCTTGCTTCTGCGGTAAAACCTCGTTACATGAGCGTCAAAGGAATTGTTGAGGCTTGGGATAAGGAAGTTGAAATCTGGGACACAGACAAAATTGATGTCGAAGAAGAGAAATTAGGCTTGAAAGGCTCTCCTACAAAGGTCAAGAAAGCAGGTGCAAAAGAGATGAAACCGGCAGGAATGGTCCATGACGGACTTTCACCCGAAGAAGCAGCCGACCTAATCATCAGCAAATTGAAAGAAAAGTTCATCATCTAAAAAAGAAACGACGTAATGGATAAATCACAATATAAGAATGTATTTGTCTTCTGCGAACAAAGGGAAGGCAAATTGCAAAACGTGGCTTTGGAATTGTTGGGAAAAGCCCACGATTTGGCACAAGATTTGAACCAAGAGGTGTATGCAATGCTTTTGGGACACAATGTGAAAGAGCTTGCAGGCGATTTGATTGCTCACGGAGCCGACAAAGTTTTGGTTGTCGATGATGAGTGTCTTGCAACCTACACAACAGAGCCTTACGCTCAAGCAATATATCAGATAATCTGCGAACAAAAACCCTCAATCGTCCTCATAGGAGCAACAACCATCGGAAGAGACCTCGGTCCTCGTCTTTCGGCAAGAGTAACCACCGGTTTGACAGCCGATTGTACCAAATTGGAAATCTCCGAAGAGAAAGAGCTTTGGTCAACCCGTCCCGCATTTGGCGGAAACCTCATGGCAACAATCGTATGTCCCGACCACCGTCCTCAAATGAGTACGGTACGTCCCGGAGTTATGAAGGCAATGGAGGCAGATGCCACACGCAAGGGCGAAGTCATCGACTATAAAGTTAATTTCGACAAGAGCAAATTCAAAGTCAAGGTTCTCGAAACAGTAAAAGCAACCGACAACATGGTCGATATATCGGAAGCAAAAATTTTGATTTCCGGAGGACGCGGTGTCGGCTCAAAAGAAGGCTTTGAAATGCTTGGAGAATTGGCAAAAGTGTTGAAAGGAGAAGTTTCTTCGTCGAGAGCTTGCGTCGATGCAGGCATAATCGGACACGAAAGACAAGTAGGACAAACAGGAAAGACCGTAAGACCACAGCTATATATGGCTTGCGGAATTTCGGGAGCCATTCAACACTTGGCAGGTATGGAAGAGAGCGAATTTATAGTTGCAATCAACAAAGACAAATACGCACCAATCATGTCGGTTGCCGATTTGGGCATTGTGGGAGATGCAAACAAAATCATTCCTATACTGACTGAAAAGCTCAAAGCAATCGTCAAATAATCAGAGCTTTAAGTTTTGACAAAATAAAACGGCGTTTTATTGTTTACAAAACGCCGTTTTATGATGATTAAAACGCCGTTTCATGCAAACATTTTGGAACACTGTTGTTTTACAGACGTTTAAGT
>SAMEA3663010__coassemble_287_pt1 | contig 22239 bp, 23 predicted proteins | sample SAMEA3663010__metabat2_low_PE_013 | metagenome-assembled genome bin SAMEA3663010 (sample SAMEA3663010) | pig gut metagenome | biome: pig gut; feature: pig-associated habitat; material: faeces | place: France | collected 2012 | reverse complement strand
CTCCGAAATAGGAATTAGCACATCTGCCTTCGATGATTGAAGTCACGGCAGCATCAAAGAGTGCCGTCCATTGTTGTTCTGTTCTATTTTCCATAATTTCTATACTTCGTTATTATATAGTAATAACGTGAAAAAACACCCGGCATTGTGTGTAATGCATTCATTTAGCCTTATTTAGCCTTTCGGTTGGAATTCGAAAAAAGACATCAAAAAAAGACACCCACCCCAAGGTGAGTGTCTGAAATAATTATGGTTAAAGAATTTGCAGCATTGCTGTATTTATTACCTTTCCATTGTAGTGTCTTCGGGTTCATCCAAGACTATCCACCCGATGTCGTTGGGGTTGGCATTGTTGATTTCGTTGTAGATTGTCTGGTTGATGATGTAGTCTTGGTCATTGCAGTCGGACATACGAAGTGGGGCCCATCTGCTGACCAGTCCGAGACACGTCGGTGGCAACCAACAGTGCTCTACGAACTGGTCTACTATCATTCCATATCCCATAAAGTTTGTGTATCCGTCACAGTCGAACTCCCACGACTCAGTACCGTCCTCGTGTCGTGTCAATACCCAGTTCTCCCTGCTTCTGAACTCTTCCCCTTGCTTTCCGACCCACTGTTCCTGTATCAACAATCGTTTTAGGTCAGCTGCAGCTGTAGTCATTATCACGTCTTCGGATGGTCCTGAATAAAACTTGCCGTAAAGCACCTCTCCATTATTGACTACTGGCTCTGAAAAAATAACTATTCTGTGCATATTCCTATTCGTTTTCTTTCTTTTTCTTCATCTGGTTGATTTCGATTTCAACGAGCATCCACGAAGCCAAGCCTTTTAGAAGTTCGTCATAATCCAGTATGACCTTCTCTCTCGTCTGCAACTTCTCCTGTCCCTCGACTCGTTCCACATAAGGTTCAAGCACCTTAACGATGTAATCCTTTATTTCATCCACACCCTTTTCTTTTGCCGATTTCAAGAATGTCTCTTTGGTGTCGCCGAATTCCGCCTTTATTTGACTCACGGCCGTAGAGATTGCCGATGTTCTCTGTGTGCAAGCTTCTTCGAGGATGAAGCTGTCAAAATCCTTCAATTTGATTAACTTTCCCATAATATCTGTTTTCTTATAAGATATTTATGGCAATTCAACCTTCTGTGTTCTCATAGAAAAGATGGCTCATTTGTAATAATATAAAATAAAGGAAAGAAAAGGGAAAACATAGAAAAGTCATAAATATCATATAAGAAATTACTGATTATGAAAGATTTGATTAAAAAGGTCGTAATACCAACAGTGATATTTCGTCATCCCATACAAACCAACCAAGATTACGATATTCAGGGTCTACTTTTGGCTTTCGGGAAATACAGGGAATCCGAAAACCTGACCGATTGGGAGAAGACCCGACTGATACAGCTTGCTTCCACTGGGAAATGGGTAGAATCTGGTGGTACTATGGATGATGGTCTTTGGGTAAAGAATGGGACAGAATGTTTTCTTTACAATATCGACATCTTGAAATTTATCAATGCAAATTGTAACGATAATCAAGTTTCTCTTGTAAACGTAGAATACGATACGGAAGCCGAAGGCTGTATTGGAATATGGTGTGACATACTCGGTGAGCCGAACATTGGTCAGGAAATACGTGAATGGGTGGAACAGAACCGTGAGTGGGTGGACGTCGAAGAATTTGTATCCCATAAAAAGGTGGATGTCCAAAATGAACATTTTGATATAAGTGTCCTAAAGTAAAAGTGCAACCTGTACTTTTGTTGATTATTGAACAATAGCGAGTTAGAACTATTGTTGGTGGGGAGATAGTCTTCAGAAGCCGAATTCTGTGAAATAATTGGGAGAAGCTCTCAAAAGACACGATCTCATCTTGCATAAATATAGTGATGAGTGCTTCCACCACTATATTAAATGAATTATGATGCTCACTTGGGTGGTTGTGGAAGAACCATCCTTGAGGGTATTTTTTTAACTATGAATGATAAATGGAAAAGACAATGGTCCTCGTTCAAAAACGAACTGATGTACGAAAAGATGGACCCAGAGACGAAGAAGATGCTATGGTTCAACATCAAATTCAAAGAGACAATCTACGAAAGTCCGAAGGTATACCAAAACAACTACGCCTTCAATATTGATGGGTCGTGGCTCATATTCCCGACGGAATATCGGACGAAGGCTGGGAAGCCGAAATCCTTATACTTCCGACACAAAAGGAATGTTGTAGAAGAGTTATGCTATTTCGCCCGATTTCAACGTCTGATTGGGGTAGAAACCCAAAGGGAACTCATCTATCATATGTGCTCATTTCTTGCCACTGCCGTAAAGATGCCTGACGGTATCTTTGACCCTACACCAGAAAACTTATCAATACTGAACAAGATCGCCGACAGGATACTTGTCTCGGATTGTCCGGAATGCACGTTGGAAAGACTGAAAGATGACAGAAAATTCTGCATCGACCCAGAACGGTTGAAGACCGTTGACGAATCGACAAAGAGTATAATGAGGAACAAAGGGAAACGTTTCGCCTCGTACTTGGAGATAAGAGAGAAGTATGATGAATCGAAGTCGAAATCCGAAAACGCTGTTATCTGTGGTGTGAGCGATTCAACAATTGCCCGATTCAGAAGAAACAGAGCCCAAATGGAACAACTATGCAGGTCCTACTTCGGATTATAGTAGGGAATTGAAGTATAGTAGAAAGACATAGGTAGAGTATGCTTGAAAGACATAGAAAGGTGTGTCATTCAAGCATACTTTCTTTTATGTTGTGTGTATCATTCAAACATACTGCCTATGTCATTCTACCTAAAGAATAATATTTACATATTATTATTGTGAATATTATTATTCACATATTATTAGAATAGAAATAGAAGAGAGACAGTGATAGTAGAGATTAAAGATGAGAGTATCCTATGGTTTATCAAGAAACCAAGAGGGACTATAAACTTACTGAATGTAGTGTTGGCTGTCGCCAACGACACTCCCTACACGCTCGCTTCGCTACGCTTCGTAGGGAGTGTGTTCGGGATGGAGACTGTAACAAGGATGAGGTATTATGTTCTCTTCATTTCTTATTATAGAAAGAGCGTTACCCTCAACCACCTCCCTAATGAAAGTAACTCTAATACCTCCATCCCTAAAACAAAACCCTTAAAACACCCTTTCTATAACCTTATTAAAAGTAGTATAACTACCATCCTCCTTACCAAGAACCATCACTGCTTTAACGGGAATCACTTCTTAAACCACCTCTTCTTCACGATTAGTGGTATCTCTGAGTCGTAACAAACTCTAAACATTCATTCCCTTTGGGCCGTGCCACCCTTCGGTGATGCCGGGTGCCATTGCCCGTGCCACTTCTACTCTTGTAATATCTTCTTTTTTTGAAAAAGAATCATTTTTTTATTCAATCGCACTTTTTTTGTTATTTTTTCTTGTGAAGGTTCAAGTTGGGAATCCCCAATAATTTGTCAAACTTATAATATATATAACATGGATAGAAAACAAGAAACAAATGCAGACAAACTTTTAGAAAAGAATGGACAACATGCTGAAGATGCCAACTATGATAAGGCATTTAGACATTTGGTTACAGAAGCCGTATTCAGTATAGCGGGTGAAAACGACGACAGTTTCATCTATAAGATTATCTATAATGATATGGGCGACATTATCAACAATGTATCCGACGAGGATTTGACAAAATTGGCCGATGCCTGTGCTTATTATATCAATAACACTGATAGACAAAAAGAATTGAAGAAGATAATGTGTGAGAGGACCAACAATGAACCTGATTATGAAGGTTGGGAAGACTTGGTCGATTATGACAAATACGGTGAAGGTGCATATTATTGTATCATTGAAATTGAAGAAATAGTTAAAAGGTATCATAAGGATTGATCATAATAGCTAAAATACTTAGTATAAAATGTTTAATATTAAAAATCAAAATAGTATGAGTAAAAGAAATGAACCACAGGTGGTAAGAATCAACGAAAACACAACAATGAAAATCACTGACATCAAAGATCATGGTGTATATGGTTTAGAAACATTGGTAACACACTCTCTCAAGTTCGAGGACAGTAAGGTATACTACGACACGGATTTCAGTTTTGGATTATCCTTCTTATCCGTTGGTAATCAGAAAATCGAAAGAATCCTTTATGATGCAGTGTTGAAGGTATCGGACTATTGTCCGAAGACATCAAATGACCTTGAACAATTAAAGGTTTTCCGTTTAAAGATTATGGAACAGTTTGATGTAGATTTGGATGGTGATATCATCTATATCCACAATCCGAAGGAAAGTTCCAAACACGTCACTCATCGTTTCGAGGAAGGTTACTCATACTTTGACATTGGTACCGGTTTCGGAGTGAAAATTCTGAAAAGAAACAAACATTCCGTTGTCTTCACATACTACGAAATCCGTGAAGACGGAACTATTCTTCAAGGGAATCCGAAGGACTCTCACGAGATTGGTATCTGTGGTGACGGTGAAGTATTGAGTGATGGGCCGATTGAAGATTGCCTGTTCAATGTACGTGTAGAAAAGTCGATTATAGCAAAGAATGTTGTATTGATGAATTATAAGGATATTGCAATCCAAGTATGAGACAACTAGTCTGAAACCGAAGCAAAAAACTGTTAAATATCTAAGAATGAATGCAATCCGGCACAATGCCGGGTTAAATTTTTCGTTAACGACTTGATAATGTTTAAAATATGTATAATTCAAATAAATATGGTGGATAAGAATAATGAATTGACACTGCTGAACACCAGGTGTTTGTCAGATGTCGTTGAGAGTGTGAAGTACACTTTCAAGAATTGGGTCAGAGAGGTCGTTGAGGAAGTTATCGACGAGAAGATGGTGTGTGCAAATCTAGAAGACAAGAGATTAAACACTGATGAATTGTGCCAAAGATGGTGTATATCCAAATCTACACTCGCCAATTGGGAACAGAACGGTGTAATTGCACCTCTCCCGTTGGGTGGTAGAAGGAAAATATACTCGATGAGGGATGTGTTGAATGCAGAGCAGGATGGTTTGGTAAAAGTCGCTTGATGATGAAACTTGTGATTCGGACAAAATGTAAAGAGGGGACAACCCCTCTTTACACCAAACTTAAAGTAGAAGGGAAAGGGCGATGGATATGCCTACTGATATATGTTGATATCAAGGAATGGGAAGATGCTTCCCAAACGGAACGAAAGTTGAGCAACTACATAAACAAGAAAGGTATCAACAAGAAGGTTGCTCTCATCGAAGAGGCAATCACGGATATGAGAAGGCACCATCGATTAACAAAAGAGAATTTGGACAAATCTATCGAAGACATTGTGCTTGCCGACAAACGAGAGGCGTTGAAACGGGCGGAACAACTGGGCAAAGAGGCCGAAGACAGGAAGAAACGTAACGTCAAAGACTTCGTTGTCGAGCACATACGGAAGATTGAGAGTGGTGAGGTCAGGACTGCAAAGAAAGAGAAATATGCCAAGGAATCCATTAAGAACTGGAAGCAGTTCAGAAGGGTTTTCTTGGATTTTTATAAGATTAGACCTTTCGAGTGGGATGATATTAACGAAGCGCTTGCTGACAGGTATATCTCATATCTGGAAAGCGTCGGATATATGAAATACACCCTCGACAAACATATCTCTTTATTCAAGACCATTGTGGGTGTGGCGGAACGTCAAGGCTTGCACAACAACCACCTTGCTGGCAGCTATCTTAAAAGCCCTCAAATCAGAGAAGAGGATAAGGCAAAGGAAATATACCTTACGAAAGATGAGTTGTCTGCCTTGTATGATATGCCGCTCTCCGGATTTGAAGAACAGGTTAGGGATGTTTTCCTAATAGGGAGCTTTACGGCATTGAGATACAGTGATTATAGTCGGATAAAAAAGGAGAACATCGGTTTCACTCATAATGGGACAAAGGTCATCCGTATCAAACAAGAGAAGACTGCCGGAACCGTGGTCATCCCCATTTTGGATGAAAGATTGGAGGCGCTGCTGAAGAAGTACGACTACAATGTACCCGAAGTGCTTGACCAGTGTCTGAACCGTACCATCAAGGAAATATGCAAGAGGTTGTCTGTAACGGTCCCAAGCCTCGGGAAGAAGGAAAGGACTGTGCTTACCTTGAAGGAACGCCGTGCAGAAGTTGAAGCTCGGAAGAAAGGTGTGGAATTGTACGAATATGACGAACAGGGTTTTCCCATCCGTCCAAGATGGGTACTTGTGGCAAGCCATACGGCAAGACGGTCCTGTATCACCAATATGTATCTGTCAAAGAAGTTCAGCGTCCAACAAATGATGAGTGTGAGTGGTCATAAGACCGAGACGATGTTCTACAAATACGTCAAATTGAGTTTAGATGAATATGCCGATAGTGTGGCAAGTACTGCTGTGGATGGGTTGTTTTGAAGCGGAAATGAAACACTGTTTAAGGGGTGTCAAACGACATCCCTTTTTCGTTTCCTTTCTCGAAAAGGTGGCCAAAAGGTGGCCAAAACTGTGATATAAAAGAAAAAAGATTTTGCTTTTTCACTCATTTTGAGTTACTTGCAAAATCTCTTTGGTACCCCCAGTAGGACTCGAACCTACATTTAAAGTTTAGGAAACTTTCGTTCTATCCCTTGAACTATGAGGGCAATCCAAATAAAAGGCTCTTCCTGCCAAAAAGTTCGCAAATTCTTAACGCAAAAACTTCTGTTTTATTTCAACGTTCGCTTAATTTCTACTTCTTCATATCCCTCAATGATGTCGCCAACCTTGATGTCGTTGAAGTTTTCTATGTTAAGACCACAATCTTGTCCCATCACCACCTCCTTCACATCGTCTTTGAACCTCTTGAGTGATGCCAATTTTCCGGTATAAACCACTATTCCGTCTCTGATTATGCGGACATTGGTGCTGCGAGTTATCTTTCCGTCCAAACACAAACAGCCTGCAATCGTTCCGACTTTTGAAATTTTGAATGTTTCTTTCACTTCGAGATTTGCCACTATCTTCTCTTGGATTTCCGGAGAAAGCATTCCTTCGATTGCGTCTTTCAATTCGTTTATAGCAGTGTAGATAATCGAGTACAATCTTATGTCTATTTGTTCTTGTTCGGCAAGTTTCCTTGCTCCCACCGAAGGTCTTACCTGAAATCCTATGATGATTGCATTGCTGGCTGTGGCGAGCAATACATCGCTTTCGGTGATTTGTCCCACCGACTTGTGAATAACATTGACCTGTACTTCGGGAGTGGAGAGCTTCAACAAAGAGTCTGAAAGTGCTTCGACCGAACCATCGACGTCTGCCTTGACTATCAAATCCAATTGCTTGAAGTCGCCTATTGCTATTCGTCGTCCTATCTCGTCCAATGTGATGTGCTTTTGTGTCCTCAAGCCTTGTTCTCTTTGCAACTGAGCTCTCTTGTTTGCCAAATCTTTGGCTTCTTTTTCGTTAATCATCACATTGAACATATCACCTGCCTGAGGAGCGCCGTTAAGTCCCAAAAGCAACACCGGTGTCGAAGGTCCTGCTTCTTTGAGAGCTTTGTTTCTCTCATTGTACATGGCTTTGACTTTTCCGTATGTAGAACCTGCCAAAACAACATCTCCTTGTCTTATCGTGCCGTCTTGAACCAATATCTTGGCAACATATCCCCTTCCCTTGTCAAGAGAAGATTCGATAACGGTTCCTTTTGCTCTCTTGTTAGGATTGCCTTTGAGTTCCAACATTTCGGCTTCCAAGAGTACTTTCTCCAACAACAAATCTACGTTTGTTCCTTTCTTGGCTGATATTTCTTGCGATTGTATCTTTCCTCCCCATTCCTCTACAAGCAGGTTCATGTTTGCCAACTCGGTTTTTATCCTATCGGGGTCTGCTCCCGGCTTGTCGATTTTGTTGAGTGCAAAGATTATAGGTACACCTGCTGCTTGTGCGTGGTTGATTGCCTCTATTGTCTGTGGCATTATCTTGTCATCGCAGGCTATGACGATAATTGCCAAGTCTGTCATCTTGGCTCCTCTGGCACGCATTGCCGTAAAGGCTTCGTGTCCCGGTGTATCGAGGAAGGTAATCTTCTTTCCACTCTCGGGCAACACCACTTCGTATGCTCCGATATGCTGAGTGATACCTCCTGCTTCGCCGGCAATGACGTTCGTATTTCGGATGTAGTCCAAAAGAGATGTCTTTCCGTGATCGACATGACCCATAACGGTAACAACAGGAGAGCGTGGAACAAGGTCTTCTTCTCTATCCTCCTCTTCTTCATTTGAAAGCGCTTCGACGACGTCTGCACTCACAAACTTGATTGTAAATCCGAACTCGTCCGCAATCAGCTGTATTGCCTCTGCGTCCAAACGTTGGTTGATTGAAACGAACATTCCCAAAGTCATGCACGAAGCAATGATTTTATTTACAGGAACATTCATCATTGTTGCCAACTCATTTGCTGTAACGAACTCGGTTACTTTCAGTATCTTTTGTTCCTCCAATTCATGCTGTTTCTCCTCCTGAATATGTTGAGAAACCATTTGACGTTTATCCCTACGGTGTTTTGAGGTTTTGCTCTTACCTATTGGTGAAAGCCTTGCAAGAGTTTCCTTGATTTGCTTCTCAATTTCTACCTCGCTGACTTCGGGTTTCTTTATTTGTTCTTTCTTCGGTTTCTTGTGTTTGTTCTTTTCTGTTTTTGCATTTGCCACGCCGTTCACCGAAGCGTTCTTCTTATCCGAAGGAGTTTGTGAAGATGGTATTCTCTTTCGTTTTTTCTTGTCTTTGTCTTCTTTTTCAACCTTACCCTTCGAGGAAGTCGCAACCGGTTGTTTCTTCTTTTTTTCAAATGAAGACAAGTCTATTTTTTCTCCTGTGATTTTTGGTCCTTCCAACTTCACATATTTGGTTTTTATAAACCTATCTTCTTCTTTTTCCGGCTGTGTTTGAGCAACTGTAAACTGTTTTGGTGATTGTTCACTCTTGTCCGCTTTCTTTTCACCTTTGTCTTTAATATTCTGCGGCTTTGGTTCGTTATTTTGTTTCTTCTCTTTCTGTTTCTTTTCGGCAGCTTTTTTCTTCTCTGCTTTCTCTTTTTCTTTTTGTGCTTTGGACTTTCTGTCGGGCTTAATCTTGGTGTTGATAGAGTCTAAGTCTATCTTGCCGAGTATTTTAACGTTAGAGTCTTTCACATTCTCAGAAGTCTCTTCAGCAGGTTCTATATTTATGGTTTCAGGGTGAGAAACAAGTTCTGCCTGAGGCTCTGTCGGCTGCGCCTCTGCGCTCTGCTGTTTTGTTGCTGTGGTATTGGCAAATTTTGCTTCTTCACTTTGAGACTCTGTTGCGGGAGTTTGAGATTTTGTTTGTTCAACTTCGCTCTCCGAAATCGTCTTCTCCTTCGTTTTTTTCTTAGATTTGGCAGTTTCCCTCTCCGATTGTCCGGGCTTGAAGTCTATTGTGTTGGTCTTGATGAACACTTCTCTGTCATCAACATAGTCTTCGTCATTTTCTTTCTGCTTTGCAAGCACATCTTCTGCCCGAATTACAACGGCATCAGCAGGACGCACCTTAACAATGTTGTCGCTGACCGCCTTAATCTCCCTATCATGAGGAAAAGCCTTCAACAATATTTCATAAAGTTCGTTACTAATTTTGGCATTGGGGGAAGCCTCTACTTTCTTCCCTTTTTTGTTGAGATATTCTACTATTGTGCTTATCCCGACATTTAATTCCCTTGCTACCTTGTTTAATCTTAACGTTTTATTTTCTGCCGACATATCGTTGTTTATAAAATTTCTTACTCTTACAGATAAATCCGTATTTACTATGTAGTATCCTAAAATGGACTTGCTTAGTCTTCAAACTCAGCTCTCAAAATTTCCAATACATGATCGATTGTTTCGCTTTCGAGATCTGTTCTGTCTTCCAACTCTTCTTTCGACAATTTCAACACACTCTTGGCTGTGTCGCAGCCAATGCCCTTAAGGGTATCAATAATCCAAGTGTCTATTTCGTCATTAAACTCATCTAAATCGACATCTTCATAATCCATGTCGGTGTCTCTGTACACCTCTATTTCGTATCCTGTCAATTTGCCTGCCAATTTAATGTTGTATCCTCCCTTTCCTATTGCCAATGAAACTTGGTCAGATTGCATGAAAACGTCTGCTTTCTTTCGCTGTTCATCTACGCTGACCGATATGACTTTTGCAGGGCTCAATGCTCTTGTAATATAGAGTTCTATGTTTGGAGTGTAGTTGATGACATCTATGTTTTCGTTTCTCAACTCTCTGATTATGCTGTGTATTCTGCTTCCTTTCACTCCCACACAAGAACCTACCGGATCAATTCTGTCATCGTACGATTCGACTGCAACCTTTGCCCTTTCTCCCGGCTGACGAACGGTATTGCGAATTGTAATCAAGCCGTCGTAAATCTCCGGAACTTCTTGTTCAAACAACTTTTCCAAAAAGATTGGCGACACTCTCGACAAAATGATGTTTGGTATTCCGTTTTTCATCTCGACCTTGAAGACCACTGCTTTAACTGTATCACCTTTGCGGAAAAAGTCTCCCGGAATTTGCTCGCTCTTTGGAAGAACAACCTCCACCCCGTCTTCGTCCATCAACAACACTTCTTTCTTCCATGCCTGATATACTTCGCAGATTACTATCTCTCCAACTTTTTCTTTGTACTTGGCAAATATGCTTGCACGCTCATATTCTTGCACCTTACCGACCAAATTTTGTCTGATTGCGAGAATGTCTCTTCGACCGAAATCTTTTAACTTGATTTCTTCGGAGAGTTCTTCGCCCACCTCAAAGTCGGGTTCGATTTTCACGGCTTCCGAATATGCCACTTGCTTGGTTTCGTCTTCCACCTGACCGTCTTCAACAATGATTCTGTTTCTCCAAATCTCAAAATCACCTTTTTCGACATTGACAATTATATCTATGTTTTCGTCAGAGCCGTACTTCTTTACAAGCACTCCTCTGAAAACATCTTCGATTATTCTCATCAGTGTCTCGGTTTCGATGCTCTTAAACTCCTTAAATTCCGAAAAGGTATCTACCAAATTCAAATTTTCCATTCTTGTTTACTATGTTTTTCCACCCGGCAAACCGACAGAACAAAAAGTCCGGTCAATATCCTGTGTCTTTGTTTCTATACCTATTTATTATATAATCACTCTTATTGACTTCAAATCATCAAAATTCACCACAAGCTGCTCTGTTGTTGCTTTCTTGCCCTTGCCGATTGTTCTTTGTATCGTAAGGTCGTTTTCTCCCACGGCTTTCAGTTCTCCTTCAATCGTGTCGGCTTGGCAAGTCTCTACTTTCACTCTCTGTGCTATATTTTTAACGTATTGCCTTTTGAGTTTCAACTCTTCTCCCAATCCCCACGAAAGCACACTGAGCTGAAAGTCTTCGCTCTCTCGGTCGAAACGAGCCTCAATTCCGCGACTCAAATCGATGCAGTCTTGAATTTTAACTCCATTGTCTCCGTCAATAAAGACCTCTATGCAGTTGTCTTTGCTCACCTTGACTTCGACAAGGAACAAATCCTTTCCTCCAAGCAACTCTTCAACAATATTTTCAACAAGTGTTTTGTCAATCATTTTCTCTTTACCATATAAAAATAGGGAACAAACTGCTCCCTCACGTCAAATAATTTGAACCTCCACAACCAACATCACGCTGCAAAATTACTGCTTTTTTCAAAACCTGCAATCAAAAAGCAAAAAAATATCTCGAAAAAAGCAAAAACACGCTTTCAAAGCCTCAAAATAAAACGCCGTTCTGTCGGAATAAAACGCCTTTTTATTTTTCCGAAACGGCGTTTTATCCGAACGAAACGGCGTTTTGGAAAAGCGAAATAAAGATAAAATCAAACATTCTGTAAATCAAGTATATAAATAGCAGCACTTGCAATACCAAACCCTGCAAAAACGATTGTTTATCACAAAAATGACGCCAAAAAAGCGGCGTTGTTCAAAAAAAAAGAAGTACCTTTGCAGTCTCTTTCGGCTTTATTGCAGCTTACCATGCAAAGACAAAGACGTTAAGAGCAGAATTAAATGTTTAACCGTTCGGTAAGGGACACAAAAAAAACAAAGAAATTATAATGAGAGATTTGAAAAACGTTCAACCATTGGCAGACTTCGACTGGGATGCAATAGGAAATGAGCATACGGCTTATGCAACAGAAGAAAAAGAAAAACTATCTGAGGCATACGACAAGACATTCAATCAAATCGGAGACCAACAAGTAGTTGAAGGCGTTGTTGTTGCAAAAGATAGTCGTGAAGTAATTGTCAATATAGGATTTAAGTCTGACGGAGTTATTCCTTTGAACGAATTTCGTTACAATCCCGATTTGAAAGTCGGCGACAAAGTAGAAGTGTTCGTAGTTCAAAAAGAGGACGCAGGCGGACAGTTGAAACTTTCTCACAGAGACGCAAGAATACTAAAATCTTGGGACAGAGTAAATCAAGCATACGAAAGCCAAGAAATCATCAACGGCTACGTAAAGAGCAGAACCAAAGGCGGACTTATCGTAGATGTGTTCGGTATCGAAGCATTCTTGCCCGGCAGCCAGATTGATGTAAAACCAATCAGAGATTACGACCAATTTGTCGATAAAGTAATGGAGTTCAAGGTTGTCAAGATAAACAACGAATACAAGAACGTCGTAGTTTCTCACAAAGCATTGATAGAAGACGAAATCGAAGCACAAAAAGCAGAAATCATTGCCAAGTTGGAAAAAGGACAAGTATTGGAAGGAACCGTCAAAAACATCACATCATACGGAGCATTTATCGACTTGGGCGGCGTAGATGGCTTGATACATATCACAGACTTGTCATGGGGCAGAATACAACACCCTGAGGAAGTAGTACAATTAGACCAAAAAATCAAGGTTGTTATTCTTGAATTTGACGAAAGCATGAAGAGAATAGCCTTGGGCTTGAAGCAACTCACCCCTCACCCATGGGACAGCTTGGATCCTAACTTGAAAGTTGGCGACAAGGTGAAAGGAAAAGTCGTTGTGGTTGCAGATTATGGTGCATTTGTCGAAATCATTCCCGGAGTTGAAGGACTAATCCACGTTTCCGAAATGTCATGGAGCGAAAACCAACATTTGAAAACTGCACATGACTTCTTGAAGATTGGAGACGAAGTAGAAGCTGTGATTTTAACTTTGGACAGAGAAGAAAGAAAAATGTCTTTGGGTATTAAGCAGCTTATTCCTAATCCTTGGACGAACATAGAGGAGAAATATCCGGTTGGAAGCAAGCACACGGCTATTGTAAGAAGTTTCACTAACTTCGGTATATTTGTTGAATTGGAAGAAGGAGTTGACGGATTGATTCACATCTCCGACTTGTCTTGGAGCAAGAAAATCAAACATCCTGCAGAATTTACCAAGATAGGAGAAAAGATGGAAATAATTGTTTTGGAAGTTGATGCAGAAAACCATCGTTTAAGCTTGGGCCACAAACAACTTGAAGAAAATCCGTGGGGTGTATTTGAGAGCATCTTTACACTTAACTCAGTTCACGAGGGAACAATCATAAGCATAAACGACAAGGGAGGAGCAGTAGTCGCTCTACCTTACGGAGTTGAAGGCTTTGCTCCAAAATCTCACTTGATAAAAGAAGATAAATCTCCTGTCAAAGTTGATGATAAGTTGAACTTCAAAGTTATCGAGTTCTCAAAAGAAAACAAGAAAATTGTCGTTTCTCATACTCGCACATGGCAACCGGAAGAGCCAAAAGATGAAAAGAAAGGCAACAACGAGGCAGCCACTGTAAAGAAAATCAATGAGGGATTGGAGAAAACAACCCTTGGAGACATTGACATTCTTGCTTCCTTGAAAGAAGAGATGGACAAAAATAGAGAATAAGTAAACTCTCATAATTGTGAATTCTATGTTAATGGAGTTCCGTGCCTCAAATGAGGTACGGAACTTTTTTTGTTGCAATGACAAAAAGGAAAATCAGCAAACTATCTTCCTATCCACAAAGGTTCAGCCTGCCAATCACCGGCAGGAAATCCCAATGCTTTGAGGTCTATCTCGGGATAGTCTGAAAAAAGAGACAACATTTTGTCAAGCATATCATTACCCGGAGAGACAACATCAAGAAAGTATTTAATGATACACATATCGAAATATACTCTCAGAGGGTCTGTTTTCAATTTTAACCAAGGTCTGCTCATCTTGTTAGGCATAGTGGCACGAATAGAGAACACTCTGTTCCATATTCTCGCATGATGACCGCAAGAATTTCGAGTAACCGCAACAATGGTCAGCCAAGATTCAAACGGTGCTACTTGCAAACCAAAAGATTGTGAGATACGTTTCTTGATTTTATTGTCCTTTATATTGGCATAAATGTTGGTAACCACACCAAAAGGAAGAATTTCCATTAACATCCATGCAGGCGGATATTGATTTGAATACGTTTTCTTGAAATGCGAAATAAACTCTTCTTTTGTATGTTTCAGCTCTTCATCAATAAGATGAACTGTTTTGTCAAATCGGGTCTTGTTGGCAAAATTGTTAAAATCAGTTATCCAAAACGGGTCTTTGCTCATCGAACAACCGATATTTACAATCAAACTTCTGATTGCAACTTCTATTTTTTCTATTTCATTGAAAAGCAACATTCGGAGTTTCTTATCGAAGCGGTAGAGCATCATGATTTTATCGAACGATGCTCCTTCTTTGAAAATATGTTGTTCTTTCGGCATACAAAGAAGAGGATACATATATGCCGACAGACGATAGTAACCTATGTGAGAGAGGTAATGTCGAGCCTTATTATCGTCAGAAACAATCAATCCTCTCGATTTCAATATTTCAATCGACTCTTCGGGAGATTTATATGATTTGTCAAACGATGCCTTTGTTGTCATTGAAAAAAATGACCCGCACATTTGAGCATCGTTGAGAGGCTTGGCGGGTTCTCGTGTTGCAAAAGTACGACAATTATCTGAATTGGGGACATATTTCACGAAAAAAGAGCAGAATCACTAACTATTTTCTGCTTTCAAGGGAGGCATTCCCGTAGGCTGCAAACAGATTTTTCGGCATTTTTGAAGGCAAGTAAAGCCCTTGTTGCACACTAAAAGGGCGTATTGTTGCGTTATGTCAAAAGGTATGTTTGAAAGGCTTTTGTGTTATCGGATATGAAAGAAAATAACTCTTGAAGTTGGCGAAATAAAACGGCGTTTCATACAAATAAAACGAAGAGTTAGTAAATTAAAACGAAGAGATAAAAGAGATGAAAAATATGATGAGAAAACTGATACTTTTTGCAGTTTGTTTCATTCCTGCAGGGGTGTTGGCACAAGGATTGAGTGCAATGTATTCTTTTACCACATATTCTTCGCAACAAGGTAATTATGTGGACATTAACACCGCAATAGAGTTGCAGGGACTTGAAGTCAAAAACAACAATGCTCAAGTTGAACTCACGACACTGATTTGTGAGGTGAACGACACCAAGAATGTGTTGTATTTGGACAAGAGAGACTTGAACGCAAAGAAGTCTTCCGAAGAGGACAAGGGACAAATGCTCGATATTCAGAGAGTAAAATTGAACAATGGCACATATCTTCTTTATATGTCCTTCAAAGACAAAAACTCTCCTGCCGAAGCAGTGGAGATTAAGGACGTGATAAAGATGGATTATCGTGAAAACGAACTTGCAGTATCAGATGTGCAGATAATAATGCCACCAAAAAAATCTACAAGCAAGACCCTCAACAGCAAACAAGGCTATGACATAATTCCCTATCCTTACGACATCATTCCAAAAGAGATGAACCGACTTGACTATTATGTGGAGATATACAATGCAGACAAGTATTTTGCAGCCGACAGTCTTTACTTTGTAACGGCAGTAATTGAAGATTTTTCAACCAATCGAAGGATTGAAACCATAATGCGTGCAGAGAAAGTCAAGGCAAAACCGGTTTCGGCTCTTGTGGGAGCTTTGGACATAAGCGAATTGTGCGAAGGAAGCTACTATCTGACATTGGAAGTAAGGGATATCAAAAACATTCTTCATGCTTACAAGCGTGAAACATTCTTCAAACAAAGCGACAAAAAAGCTGCTCTTGTATCAGACATTCCTCAAAACTCATTTATCTTTGCACTGAGCGACGAACAGTTGGAGGAAAACATCGAAAGCCTCGACCCTATTGCGAGTGAGGCTGCTCGAAAATTCATTCGTAAGGACATAAAACAAGCAACCAAAGAAGAAAAGCAAGCATTCCTCTATAATTTCTGGAAGAATGAAAATTCTGTTTCGCCCGAGAGTGCATGGCAGGAGTACAGAACAAGGCTCGAATATGTGAACAAACACTATACGACAGCAATAAAGAAAGGCTATCAAACAGATATGGGAAGGGTGTATTTGGTTTACGGTCCGCCTTCAAATGTAATTGACGAAAAATTCAAAGCATCTACCGGAATGAAAAAACGAACTCAAAACGACATTGCAGCAACTCCGGGAATGGAGAAGAGAGATGCAGATGGTGTCAATTACCTTCCTTATCAGATGTGGAGATATGACCGCACTCCTTTTGGAGAAAGCAATCGTACTTTTGTCTTCTATGCAAAACAAAACGACCTTAGCGAATACACTCTTTTGCATTCCAACGCCAAGGGTGAAGTGAACGAGATTTATTGGGAAGATGTGCTTTCCCGATATACCCTCGGACCCGGAGTTGAAGGAGAGGCAGGCGTTCAATTCCGAAAAGGACACAAATAGTGAAGTATAGATTAGCAATCGTCATACTGAACTACAATACCCGACACCTGCTCGACACCTATCTTCCGTCGGTTGTCAAATTCAGCAAGGGGTGCAGGATTGTGTTTGCCGACAATGGTTCAGATGATGACTCGGTTGAGTATGTGAGAAGCAACTTTCCGCAAATCGAAGTGTTGTCCTTTGAAAAGAACTACGGATTTACGGGAGGTTACAACAAGGCTCTGCAAAGCATCGATGCAGAATGCTATTGTCTTCTCAACTCCGATGTGGAGGTGAGCGAGGGTTGGACTGAGCGTCCCTTGGAGCTGTTGGAACAAAATGCCGACATAGCAGCTTGTCAGCCCAAGTTGCTAAGCTATTGCAACAAAACAATGTTCGAATATGCAGGAGCAGCAGGCGGATATATCGACTACTTGGGCTATCCTTTCTGTGCAGGCAGAATATTCGACACCTTGGAACAAGACAACGGACAATATGAACAGGAAAGAGAGATATTTTGGGCAAGCGGTGCTGCTTTGTTCATAAAATCAGAGCTTTACCACCGCTTCGGAGGGTTGGACGAGAACTTCTTTGCCCACATGGAAGAAATAGACCTTTGTTGGAGACTGAAAAATGCAGGTTACAAGATAGTATATACTCCAAAATCGACAGTCTATCACCTCGGAGGAGGAACTCTCAACAAGACTTCTGCCCGCAAAACCTACCTCAATTTCAGAAACAACCTGCTTCTGCTCTACAAAAACCTGCCGAAAGACAAGGTAAAATCAGTCATTCGCAAACGAAAAGTACTCGATTTTGTAGCTGCAATGGCATTTCTTCTTGGTGGAAAGCCTAAAGAAGCCATTGCTGTGAGACAGGCTCACCAAGACTTCAAGAAAACAATACATATATATAAGGAACAAACAAACAATCCCGACATCTATCCCGACTGTGTCTTGCACCAAAGCATAGTAAGGCTTGCAAAAACAGGCAGAGTAAGGCATTTTTCTCAAATATATAATCAAATATTTAATACAAAATGAACTTTGCAGGGTTGCTAATCGGCATAAGTACCTTTTTAATCATAGGTCTGTTTCATCCCTTAGTCATAAAAGTAGAATATCATTGGGGAACAAAACCATGGTGGGTATTCCTGCTTGCAGGAATTGGCGGAATAGCAATTTCAATGTTGGTCGAGAATGTAGTTATTTCCTCATTGTCAGGTGTTTTTGCCTTTTCCTCATTGTGGACTATAAAAGAACTTTTTGAACAACAAAAAAGAGTCGCAAAAGGCTGGTTTCCCAAGAAGGACGAAAAACGAAATCAAAAAGCCCTTTGAAGTAAAGAATAATTTTTATCTTTGCAGACCGTAACAAATACTTAACAAAAATTTTATAAGAACAAAACAGACAGACAAGCATGGGTGTAGTGTTGAAAGCCTTGGAACTGATAGGAGCATTGGGATTGTTCCTCTACGGAATGAAAGTAATGAGTGATGCCTTGCAAAAGCTTGCCGGCGACAAAATGAGGGGTATCCTCTCTAAGATGACCTCAAACAGATTGAGCGGTGTCATTACCGGAGTTGGAATAACGACCCTCATACAATCTTCTTCAGCAACAACGGTGATGGTTGTCAGCTTTGTAAATGCAGGACTGCTCAAGCTATCAGGGGCAATCGCCGTCATAATGGGAGCAAACATAGGAACAACGGTTACAGCTTGGATAATATCGCTCTTGGGGTTCGAGTTCTCTACCACACTTATCGTTTTCCCTCTCATAGCTGTCGCAACACCGCTTCTGTTTATAAAAAAACGCAAGTCTCTGGGAGAGTTCTTTGTGGGATTTGCCCTCTTGTTCATGGGTTTGGAGGCTTTGAAAAACGGAGTTCCCGACTTTACACAACCGGAGTATGCAGAAGTGTTGAGTTTCATAGGTTCGCTTTCAGATTATGGTTATTTGTCCATTTTGTTGTTCGTCTTGATTGGCACGATACTCACCGTGATAGTCCAATCCTCCTCGGCAATGATGGCAGTCACCCTTGTGATGTGTTCGCAAGGCTTGATTAGCTTTGATGTCGCAGCAGCCTTGGTTTTGGGCGAGAACATAGGAACCACAATCACGGCAAACATGGCAGCTCTCATGGCAAACGCAACCGCAAAACGGGCAGCAAGAGCGCACCTTGTTTTCAATCTTATAGGTGTTTGCTGGATTTTGATACTCTTCAAGCCGTTTTTATTCTTTATAAGCAAATTTATGTTGGCAACAAAGGGAATAGACCCGATGCAATCGGCAGCTGCAATCCCTGTTGCCCTTTCCTGCTTCCATAGTTTCTTCAACCTGCTCAACACCTCAGTACTTGTGTGGTTTATTCCTTCGATTGAGAAACTCGTAAACAAGATGGTACCTGCAAACGACGAAGAAGAATTCCGATTGAAGTTCATTCCGACAGGTTTGATGTCGGCTTCCGAACTAAGCATAGAGCCTGCAAAAAAAGAAATAGAAGCATTCAGCAAAAGAGTTGTCAGAATGTATGAGTTTATCCCCGACCTCTTTGTAGAAAAAGACGACAAAAAGTTTGACTATCTCATGCAACGCACTAAGAAATATGAGGAAATCACCGACCGAATGGAAGTCGAAATTGCCAACTATCTTACAAAAGTGAGCGAAAACGAACTCAGCCTCGGTGCTTCGCAAGAGATAAGCTCCATGCTCCGCATTGTAGATAATTTGGAAAGCATTGGAGATAGTTGCTATCAACTCTCGTTAGCCATAGAAAGTAAAAAGAAGCAAAATATATGGTTTACCCAAGACATGAGAGACAAACTCCAAAAGATGTTCTCCCTTGTTAGAGAAGCCGTATTGGAAATGAACGACAACCTTTCGGAAAACTACCACAGTGTCAGGGGTGAAAGAGCTGCCGAAATAGAAGCCAAAATCAACAACTATCGAGACGAGCTACGCACCGAACACACCGAAGCTGTCAAAAACAACATCTATTCCTACCAAACAGGAATTTGTTACAGTAATCTGTACGCCCAATGCGAGAAATTGGCAGACTTTGCAATCAACATCACCGAAGCAATCGTCAAAACTCAGCAATAATACTTAGTGATTTCAACTCTTTTGGGAAGAAAACACCAACTCTTTACAATAAAATTGCTTTGCTGTGAATAGAATTTCATATCTTTGCACCCGTTTTTGAAACAAAGAGATAACATGACTAACATATTTGAGGAAAAGAAACGGAAACAAGAAGCAATCAACTCGGCAATGAGCAAGATAAAGCACGTCATTGCCGTTGCGAGTGGTAAAGGCGGCGTAGGTAAATCTACAGTTGCAGCAAACCTTGCCCTCTCTTTGGCAAAAAAAGGTTACAGAGTAGGATTGGCAGATGCCGACATATACGGACCAAGTATCCCTACACTGTTCAATATTGAGAATGAGCAAGTCATGGCAGCCGAGATAGACGGCAAACAGCTCATGCTGCCATTTGAAAAGTTCGGAATAAAACTCATGAGCGTCGGATTCTTTGTCGATAAGGAGCGTCCGATGTTATGGAGAGGACCAATGGCAGCAAATACACTCACACAGATGCTCACCGAAACCCATTGGGGCGAATTGGACTTTATGGTTTTGGATATGCCTCCGGGAACCGGCGACATACAACTCACACTTGTTCAACAATTCTCCGTAAGCGGAGCATTGTTTGTTTGTACCCCTCAACAGCTTGCAGTTGCCGATGTAAGAAGAGCGGTAAATATGTTCAAGAACGACCAAATTGCAATACCTGTGTTGGGACTTGTGGAAAATATGGCATACTTTACGCCAAAGGAATTGCCGAATAACAAATACTATATCTTCGGAAAGGGAGGCACGGAAGCCTTGGCAAAAGAACTTGATGTGGAATTGATTGCACAGATTCCCATCTCGCTCGACATTTCTGAGACAAACGACAGCGGAAATCCCATTTCGCTCGACTTTTCCTCGCCCGAAGCAGAGAGCTTCATGCAGTTGGCAGAGGTAGTAATCAAAAAGACAAACATTAAATAAGACCTGAATATGACACCTGAAGAAAAAACAAATTTGGAAAACAGAGTTAAAGAAGTAATCGAGTCAATCCGTCCGTACTTGCAAGAAGACGGAGGCGACGTTCAGTTTGTAAGTATGGACGAAAACAAGATTGTATATGTTGAACTACAAGGACACTGCGGTAGTTGCCCTCATGCATTGGCTACATTGAAGCAAGGCGTTGAAGCAGCCGTCAGAGAAGTCGTTCCGGAAATTCAATCTGTGGAGAGAATTTAAGAAACAACCGAAATGATTTACACAAAGACAGGAGACAAAGGAGAAACAAGTCTTTCGGGAGGCACAAGGGTCAAAAAATATGACCTTCGTGTTGAGTGTTATGGAACGATTGATGAATTGGTTTCCTACTTGGGATTGGTAAGAGATTGTTTCAATAGCGAACATCTTACTCGCGAGGTAGTGAAAATTCAAAGAATTTTATTCAACTGCGAAAGCCTCATTTCGAGTGAAAGTGAGGAAGTAAAAAGTCGTATGCCCAAGGTAAAAGAAGAGGACGTCAAGTTTTTGGAAAGAAGAATTGACACAATGAACGATGAACTACCGGCACTGAAAGCGTTTCTTATTCCCGGAGGAAGTCGCACAAGCTCACATATTCATGTAGCCAGAACGATATGTCGCAGAGCAGAGCGTCTATGTGTAAGATTAAACGAAGATACCCCTGTTGATGATATGGTTTTGCAGTTTCTCAACCGTCTGTCAGACTATCTTTTCGTACTCTCTCGCTACATCTTGAAGCACAAAGGCAGAAAAGAGACATATTGGTGTGCAGAATAAATGAACATAACAATTTAACATAGCAATACAAAACAGAATAACAACCATAAAACGATAAAACAATGTATTGGACTTTGGAATTGGCATCAAAATTGGACGATGCACCATGGCCGGCCACCAAAGAAGAATTGATGGACTACGCCATAAGAAGCGGGGCTCCCGCCGAGGTTTTGGAAAACCTTGCCGAGATTGAAGACGAAGGAGACATCTACGAAACAATCGAGGACATCTGGCCCGATTATCCTACAAAGGACGACTTCTTCTTTCACGAAGACGAATACTAAGCCCTGCAATTTTTTTCATTTTCATATTTTTTTAATTCAAAGAGATTGTCTGACAATAATTCGTCGGACAGCCTCTTTTTTTGTTTGTCAAATAATAAAGGCTGGCGGCGATTGTAATACCATACAGAGTTTCAGATAGAATACTGTTTCACAAAAGTGTGTCCGCAAAGGGATAAAAAAGAGGCTGTCCGAACTTGTCAGACAGCCTCCAATTTATCGTTGCTCTGCTTGGTGCAGGGCTTTGGTTTGTCAATCAGACTATTTTCTTGCTGCCAAAAGCAATTCCAACATTTTGATTGCACTTTGTGCTATGATGG
>SAMEA3663010__coassemble_259_pt1 | contig 24525 bp, 20 predicted proteins | sample SAMEA3663010__metabat2_low_PE_013 | metagenome-assembled genome bin SAMEA3663010 (sample SAMEA3663010) | pig gut metagenome | biome: pig gut; feature: pig-associated habitat; material: faeces | place: France | collected 2012 | reverse complement strand
TTGTCCATTGCTCTCGGTGTAATTGCTTTCAAATTAGTATCTTTGCAGTTGCAAATAGTATTAAATAATGAAGGGATAAATATTGTGGAGGTTAAGATGAGAAGTTTAGTTGATAAGTTGGAGTTAAACAGAACGCTTTCAAAGCAGGAGTTTATCACTTTGCTTGATAATAGGAGTGAGGAGCTGAGTGAGTATTTGTTTGAGAAGTCGAGAAAGATTGCTCATAAGTACTTTGGCAATAGGATATATACGCGTGGATTGATAGAGTTCACAAATCACTGTAAGAATAATTGTTATTATTGCGGCATCAGGGCTGAAAACAGCAAGGTCGAAAGGTACAGACTGACTAAAGAAGAGATTTTGGAGTGTTGTGAGACAGGTTATAAACTTGGTTTCAGGACGTTTGTTTTGCAGGGTGGTGAGGATTTGTATTATTCTGATGATGTCATAACTGATATAATTCAAGAGATAAAGGGCAGATTTGGTGATTGTGCCTTGACTTTGTCGATTGGTGAGAGGAGTTACGAGTCTTATCTGAGGTTTTTCAATGTAGGGGCAGACCGATATTTGTTACGCCACGAGACGGCAACCGAAAGCCACTACCGAAAGTTGCACCCCGACAAGATGTCTTTACTTAATAGAAAGCAGTGCCTTAGGAATTTGAAGGAGATAGGTTATCAGGTTGGTACAGGCTTTATGGTGGGGTCGCCTTTTCAGACGAGTGAAAATATAGCGGAAGATTTGATGTTTATTGAGGAGCTATCTCCAAACATGATAGGTATAGGACCTTTCATTCCTCATTGTGATACTCCTTTTCGCAACGAGAGCAAGGGAACTCTTGAGCTTACCACTTTTTTGATTGCAATACTCAGGTTGATGATTCCTAATGCTTTGATACCATCTACAACGGCTTTGGGAACGATAGATGCTTGCGGAAGGGAGAAAGGTATATTGGCAGGTGCTAATGTGGTGATGCCAAATTTGTCTCCGGTAAGTGTGAGAAAGAAGTATGCGTTGTACGACAGCAAAATTTGTACAGGAGAGGAGGCAGCAGAGTGCAGGTTCTGCCTACAAAACAGAATGAAACGCATAGGTTACGAATTAGTCATTGACAGAGGCGACTTCAAGGCAATAGAATAGTAAGCCTCACCGACCGCAGGCTTTTTAATTTGCTCGCAGGAGGCTTTATTTCGACTATTTCAAAGAAATAATCAGCTAACTTTAAGGGGTAATAGTGTGCGTATTTATAGAAATGTCGTACATTTGTAGTCGCTTATTTGAATATCTGATTTACGAATAAATTCTATATAGAGCCATGGAAGAACATAAGACCATTCACCTTAGGGAGGCTAATACCTTGTCTAAGTTTTTGACAGAAGAAGAAATACACAATCTTGTATCGTTAAAGATTACAGGCTTTTTGGGGAAGGAGGATTTTGAAGGTGTTTTGGACGATATGTGTAGAATAGAAGGTTGTTATGATGATTATAATAATTGGTGTCCAGATGAGGAAAACTCACCTGCATTAAAGCACCTTGATATGGGAAGTGCAACATACATAGATGGCGATGAACTGCCATATTTTGGTTGTTGTACTCAATTAGAGTCTTGTATTTTACCACAAGGAATTAAAAGTACATTTGAGGAAATTGAATATGGAGACTCGGGATTTGACAACTCAGATACATTGAAAACACTTGTGTTGCCGGAAGGGTTGAAACGTGTTGGTGGTTTTCATTGTTGTCCGCAACTGACAGATATACATCTTCCTGAAGGTTTGGAGGAAATTTATTACCTTACTTTTAATAGTTGTGAGTCTATCAAATCCATTCGCATACCTGCTTCTGTAAAGCATCTTGACGGCAGTTGTTTTGCAGGAAGTGGCATTGCGGCGTATGAAATCGATAGTGCCAATCCATATTTTTCAGTCATTGACGGGGTAATATACAGCAAAGACCTTTCAAAGTTGCTTGCCTTTCCTTCGGCATATCCGTATAAACATTTCGTTGTTCCTGCTTCGGTAAAAGTAATAGGATATTCAGCTTTTATGGAGAGTAACTTGGAAAGCATTGATTTACCTCAAGGTTTGACAACAATAGAAAGTCAAGCATTTGACAGCTCCAAAATCCTCAGAATTACTTTGCCGGACACAGTAACATCAATAGGAGAATTAGCATTTAGATTTTCAGACATTGAGCATATAGACTTACCTAAGGGCATAAGTGAGATACCGGAGAAAATGTTTTCAAGGACAACAAATCTTCGTACATTGGAGATACCTTCCAATGTACGGAGTATTGAGTATAGTGCTATTGCGTTTAGTGATGGATTGAAACACCTTATTCTACATGACGGTTTGGAAGAAATTAAGACTGAATGGCGTTTGCGTGTTGTTTCTTCCGAATTGACAGATGTCTTTTTGCCGAAAACTCTCAAAAAAGTTCCATACGGTGTGTTTTCTTACAGCCCACATATCGAAGAGTTTAGCATTGATTCGGATAATCCTTATTTCAGTGTGGTGGAAGGGGCATTATGCTCCAAAGACGGAAAGGTTCTTTACTCTGTTCCGAATTGTTATCGAAGGAGTTATTGTGTCCCTGAGGGTGTTGAGATGATTAACACAGAGGTCTTTTGGAATTTTGACAATATGAAATCATTGGAACTGCCTTCGTCTCTGAAAGAAATAGAATTTATGGAGTATTATGCTTATAGTTTTAAGTCTGTAATAGTCAATGCAACTATTCCGCCAAAGGTGAGCGGACAATTAAGTGGAGCAGAAAATATTGTGCTATATGTGCCGAAGAATACTTCCGCTGCCTACAAGAATGCAGTCGGTTGGAGTGATTTTAAGATAGAAGAGCAAGAATAATTGTTAATCTTGCAATGACAAATGGAAGCTATGAACGGTGCTAATCAAGCTGCATACGCGATTTTTGAAACACTATCTTGAAATATCATCAACGTGCAACAATCAATACTTCATTTGACACTTTGGTACTTAGAACATATTTAATAGTATCACTTTGATATACTTTAACGCATTTACCAAGTTTCTCCAACATCAATACAAGCTCATCAATTGATGGTATTCCGTTTGAACGATAAGAAACAGCCATTGTGGCGTTGCTAAATTGAGAGAACAGCTGCTCAAACGCCTGATGAATTGTTCCCGGATTGTTCCAAACATTTGGTTGTCGAAGCAAACGTAAGTGTTTGCTTGTGTAATCGATGTGCGTATTCCAATTATCGTAATCAACAAGTCCGTTCAAAAAATGATAAAAATCTGCATAATCTACTCCCACACCATTATCATTCAGATATGGAGTATCAATATAAACAAAGTCGAACGTTGGTTTCAAATCGAAGACATTGCAGTTGAGAGAACGACACTTTTCACCATTATCAAATATTGCATTGTTAGCCTCCTCTACGAATTTTCTAAAATGGACTTCAAACGGAGTGTCCCAAGTCTTTTTGTTACCAAAACTCCTTTCAACTTCTTTTAGTCTCACATATAAATTCCGTCTGTGAAAAAGGTTGTATGGTCGTTTTATGATGCAAGATTGAAACAAGGCAAAATAAGCAATGGCTTGCTTGTAAGGGTTTTTAATGTGGCGAATATTTGTCGAAACAATATCCAACCACCGATTTTCTTCGTCTGTAAAGTAGATGTCTTTAAAGGTGCGTTCAATAAAATCGGGATAAGCAAAGTTCTCATTTCTTCTGAGCAAAGCATCTATTTCGTACTCGGTCAATATGACGTTGGTATTTTCTATCAGAGCTTTGCCAATAATCTGATTGAAAGGAAGAATGTCGTTATATGTTACTTGTTTGCCTTCTTCTTTCAAACGGAAAGAAATGCAACCTGTACCGCCAAAAGCATCTAATGCAGAATGAAAAGGAATGTCTTTGACACAATTCCATATCCAGTCGGCAAACTTCTGTTTGCTGCCCTGATAACGGGTAGATGGAAACTTGGCAACAGCAGGAATATATTCAGAAAAAAGAGATAATTGCGATGCCATTACTCAATATGTTTGAACTGTTTGTATTCTGTCAAGTTGGTATAGTATGGTTTTGGCAATTCTGCTTTCTTTGCCATATCGGTGGTAAGGTAATACATCCAATAATCATTGAAAAATTTTTCTCCAAGATTGACAAATGTTCCGTTTCCGTTTACTAAATCTTCAATTTTATTGACGGAACCTATATTTTTTGTATTGCCACTTCCGGGACGGTCTGCGGCAATTTTCCATTTTTCTTGCACAAAGAATTGGAAATTCTTGATAACGGAGACTATTTCATTTAGTTGGTCGATTGGATATGTCTTTCTTTCGTCGATGTCAGGAACAATATCATAAATTACACCCAATACGATATGGGCTTTGTAATCGTCGTATGGATAAGAAATGTTCTTTATGCTTTTCCTCTCTCGGAAATATCCTGTGAAAGCTCCGAGTGTCATACCATTGATATGAGTTGCGTCTTTTCTGTAACTGCTTTTCAAATCTACGGCAAACAAGTTGCCTTCTTGGTCTTTGAATGTAATATCAGGATAATAATTTTGAGCTTTTGTCAGCTCTATCTCCAATTCGTTTTTGTTCGCAAATTCCACAATCTTCGGAAAGATGTATAGTTCTATGATTTTAGAAATGACTTTTGTATCAGAAGATATTGTGTAGATATTCTTGCAAATATCAATAAAACCCTTTACAACCCAGCTTCCATCTTCCGTGCTGATATCTTTGTCAAAGTTTTTGACATTTTCACTCAATAGTTTGATGAATGTTTCCTTGTTCACAGCCTATGTCTTATACTGAATTACCAATGCAAATATACTCATATTTCTTGATAAACGCCCACCAACAATCATGTTTTTTGACACTACCTGATACTTCGATAGAACTCCAAGAATAATTGCAACTTCTTTTCAAAGGAGTAAACGAACAAGCGGCAGGGAAATCTACTTTTGTGGATTTTCCCTGCCGCTAAGGTTATTGTGTTGTACCTAAAGGGTTATGCTACTACATGTGTAGAACGAAACGAGAGAGCAGATAGAATGTGCCGGCTCCCGAAAGGTATCCGAGCAATGCCCAAAGTGTTATTTTCTTCAAGTACCAAATAAAGTCTATTTTCTCCATTCCCATTACTGCAACACCGGCTGCCGAACCGATGATGAGCAAGCTTCCTCCTGTTCCTGCACAGTATGCCAAGCCTTCCCAGAATGCTCCGTCTTGAGCAAAGAAATGTAACGAAGGGTCGGCAAGCACTTGTGCTGCATCGGCAATAGGATACATACCCATTGAGGCTGCCACCAAAGGAACGTTGTCTATAATTGAGGATAACACTCCTATGATAAGGTTGATTGCGTAAGGGTTTCCAATGTTCTCGTCAAGTGCTTTTGACAAGAGGTTCAAGTGTCCTGCCTCGTTCAAGCATTGTACTGCCATAAGGATACCAAGGAAGAACAGAACCGAAGGTGTATCTACTCTTTGAATGATTGTGTTTACACTCAACTTTGAATAGTTTACCGGAGAGTTGCGGTGCATAATCTCAGTGGTAACCCACATTACTCCCAATCCGAACAAAATCCCCAAATATGGAGGAAGGTGTGTTATGGTCTTAAATATGGGAACGAACAACAAAAGTCCTACACCCATTATCAAGGTCAAGAGGCTTTGTTTCTTTGAAACGCTGTATGCGGTATTTGTTTCGCTTGTTGCAGGACGCTCCACGTTTCCTTTCATTGTGAGGGTTATTGCAGCCAAAGGCACTAACATCGATATCAACGATGGAATGAATGTCTCCATGATGATTTTGCTTGCACTGACCTGACCTCCTATCCATAGCATTATGGTGGTTACATCTCCGATAGGGGACCATGCTCCTCCCGCATTTGCTCCCAAGATGACCATACCGCAGAAGAACCAGCGTGTTTGCTTGTCGGCAATCAGCTTACGAAGCAAAGCACACATCACAATGGAGGTTGTCAAATTGTCAAGCACTGCCGACATAAAGAAGGTAAGAATGCTGACAATCCAAAGCAACTTACGCTTGTTGGTTGTTGTGATGCGGTCGGTGATAATTGAAAATCCGTCATGACGATCGATAATCTCGACAATCGTCATAGCTCCGAGGAGGAAGAAAAGAATTTCTGCCGTGTCCCCCAGATGTTCTATGAGATTTTCATGTTCAATTCCCGGACCCATCAATGCATATACAGCCCAGATAACTGCTGCCAACAATAGTGCTGTGGCAGATTTGTTGATTTTTAGGGGATGTTCCAACGCTATGGCGGCATATCCCAACACAAAAATCACAATCATCAATCCAAAATACATGATACTTTTTTGTTTTTAAGGTTAATAAATTCGGTTAATTACTTTCTCTTATTTTGTTGTTTTTGTCTTTCTGCAATCAAAGCCTGATTTTGTTTTTCCAATGCTTCAATTCTTTGTTGCCATTTGGATTTTTTCAAAGGCTTCTTTGAATTTGCTTCCAAGCGTTTTAACACTTTTTGCTCGTTAATTGTTCGTTGAATGATGAACATTTGGATAAATGTTATGCAGAGTGAGATTAGATAGTAGTAGTTGAGGGCTGCCGATTGGCTGTTGAGGATAAAGAGCATCATTATCGGCATGAAGTACATCATGAATTTCATGCCCGGCATGGTGTTGCTTTGTTGCTGTTGTTTCATTGTCATTCGGGTGTAGAATAGTTGGGCAATGGTCATGAGTAAACAGAATAATGATACATGAGAACCGTAAAACGGAATGTTGAACGGCAGATTTAGTATCGAATCATAGCTCGAGAGGTCATCTGCCCACAGGAAGCTCTGCTGACGAAGCTCAATCGAGGCAGGGAAGAAACGGAACATGGCAACCAATATAGGGAATTGGAACAACATAGGCAGACAGCCCGACATCGGATTGATGCCTGCTCGTTTGTAGAGGTTCATTATTGCTTGTTGCTTCTGCATTGCCTGCTCTTGTTTAGGGTATTTCTCATTTATTTTCTGCACTTCGGGTGCAATAATTCTCATCTTTGCCGACGAAGAGTAGGATTTGTATGCCAAAGGGAAGAGAACCAACTTGACCAATATCGTCAAAATCAAAATAATTATACCCATGTTCCAGCCAAACTGCTGCAAGAAGTTGAAGACAGGCAGAATGACAAAACGATTTATCCAATGCAACAAGAAAAATCCCCAACCAAGAGGAATAATCTGCTCCATATCCATATTGTAGTCGCTTATGACAGAATATTTGTTTGGACCAAAGAAGAAATCCATGCCATACTCGTAGTGTTTCTTGTCTCCGTCAAAAGGGAGATTGATATTGGCACTCATTGTTCTCAGATAGTTGTCTTTTTCTCCCCTTTCGGTCTGAGTTTGCATCTTTGCGTAAGTGAAATTCTCTGCTTCCTCTGAAATTATGGCTGTCGAGAAGAATTGTTGTTTGAAGGAAATCCATCTGATAGGTATTCCGTTTTCTTCCTTTTGGTCATCTGCTCCGTTTTCTTTGAGATATTCGACTTCGTCTTTCAACAGATAATAAATCGAACTGTTTTTTACTTCGACGCTTCTGTCTTTTTCTTTCATTCGGAGCTTCGAATCCCAAACAAATTCCAAAGTGTTGCGGTCGGTAATGACATTATTGAGGTTGTTGAACACTATTTCAAATCCCACACGATAGTCATTTCCTCTTATCGTGTAGCGATATTCCAAACAGCCACGGTCTTTGCTTGTGGTGTCTTGGTTGGTATATAATCTCATCGACACAACCAACGAATCTTTTCCGCCAACTTTTAGTTTTTGGTCTGATTTGTATGGTTTGTCATTTACAAATACTTCAAAGTTAATGTCTTTGGTTCTCAAAACTCTTGCTCCCACAGAAAGGTTAAGCCCGTAGGAATTGCCTCCTTTGGTGAAAAACTTTACGCTGTCTTGATGATAGGTCTTGTATTCTTTGAGTGTAACCTGCTCGATGTTTGCTCCAAGGGAAGAGAAATCGACTTCGAGCAAATCGCTTTCTACTCGGAGAGATTTATTCTCGTTCATTGCAGCCTCGGAGAAGATTCCGAATTGGTCGGAGAGCTGTTTTTGTGCTGCAAGTGCCAAAGAATCATCGCCTTTTGCCATGGCAATCAACTCTTCGCTCACATTTTCGTTTGCTTGCTCAGATATTTGCTCGGCTTTTTCGGCTTCCTTTTCTGCTTTTATCTGTGCAGCAATCGCAGAGTCCTGTTTCTGCTTCATTTTTGCCCTTTCTTCTTCGGAAGGCTGGGTAATGTACATCCATACTCCGAATACGCAAAAGATAAGTACCAATCCGATTATGGTTTTCTTGTCTATCATTTTCTCTTCTCTGTTTGTTGTGTTTATTTCTTCTAAAATCTTCTGTTTGCAAAGGTGCAAAGATAGACAAAAAAAGTGGTTTTGGGATAACGAAATCAAGAAAAATATATTTCCCCGACAAAGACAATGAAACAAAATGCCGTTTTTGTCGGACAAAATAGTGTTTTCCGAGTAGGCAAAGGGTATTTTATTTTAATAGTACAAGTGTATTGAAATCAATAACTTGCAAAGAGAGTAAAAGTGGTTTGATTTCCTATGAACTGAGGCAGTTTTCTTTTATTGCAATCTCACCAAAAGGCTTATGAAATTGGGAGAGCCGTAGCGGTGATACTCGTTTCGAGAATAGGCAAGGCGAAATTGTCGATAGTTGATGCCAAATCCGTAAGACAATCCTGCAAGCGAGAAAGCGTCTTCAATCTGCATTTCTCTGTTTTGCTTCCATGAGTAACCCAAAGCTAAGTAAAAGTATTTACTTGGGGTAAATTCTGCTCCTATCTGTATGTGTCTGAATAAGTTGTCGGCAAATCCCGAAAATTTGTTCTCCTCTGTAACTTCTCCGTTCAGGTCTGTCTCGTCTCGAGGGTTGAGAGGGTCCTCTTCTCTGATGTTCCATTTCTGCAAGTTGTTAATTCCCACATAGATTACAAAGGGGGCGTGTGCCAACTTTTTCGATGCCGAGAGTTGAAGTTCAAAAGGCAGGCTCTCATCTTTGTCTGCAAACTTCACAATCTGAGTTCCCATATTTCTTGCCATGAGAGAGGCTGCCCAAGTGCGGTCGGAAGATTGGTAACTCAAAGCCAAATCGACTGCAATGGCGGCAGAAAAATAGCTTTCGTATTGACAGAAAAGCGGTTTGAGGCTTGCTCCGATAAAAACATTACTGTCCAACATCTTGCACCAAGAAAGGCTGATTGCATAGTCGGCTGCGGTAAATTTTCCTACCACATCGCCGTTCTCTTCGGTCATGTCAAACCTGCCATAGTTCAAATACTGAAACTCCACCCCGAAACTACCAAGGCGATTTTTCGTTTGCGAAAAAGCAATCGCTGCCTGATTTATTCCGGCAAAGAAATTGGTGTAAGTTATCGACACATCGTTGTGGTTGATAGGGCTTAGGGTAGAAGGATTGGCAAGAGCGGCTCCCACATCGTCGGTAATCGAAGGCAGAAAATCCATACCCAAAGCAGCCGTCTTGGCACTTCGCTTCAGGTTCAAAAAAGAATAGGAATTTGTGCCGCCCATTTGAGCCGACAGAGAGAGCGAAAACAACGACAACACAACAAATGCCGCCACATATTTAGTATATTTTGAATTGCCAATCATCGTTTCGTTTGATTTTTTTGCTTGTTGAACAAGGTTAAAAGCCCATATACGTTATAACTATCTTTTTGCCGTTTTATTATACCGCCGTTTTGCAAAAGGATTTGGTTGCTTTTTTTCGTACCTTTGCCAAATCAAAAAAACAACATGACATGAAGAAGTTCTTATCCATTGCCATGATATTGGCAAGTATGTTTTTAATTTCCCAAACGCTGCAGGCACAATGTCCGTTTGGAGGAAAAGTGAATTGCAAAGGAGAATGTGGTCGCTTTACCGACGAGAATGCCGACGGTTATTGCGACTTTGCCGTTTTGGAGCAGTCTGAGCCTGCACCGCAAGCCGAAGAAGCCTTGACAAGCGAGCAACAAACCTCAAAGAGCAAGGTGAATGCAAACCTCAAAGAGCAAAATCAAGTTGGCAAAAAGTCGCATGACAAGACCCAAGTCTCCGATTTGCCCGAACAAACGCAAAGTGAACAAACTCAAACCTTTGCAGAAGAGCCTCAAAGCGAAACTTTCACTGAAACAATCGCACAACAATCAAGCACCACCTCCCAAAAGCCTTACAGACTTATCACAATCACCGTTCTGTGTCTTGCTCTCTACCTGCTGACATTTGTCTTGGTAAAGTCCGGCAAGATGAAAAAGCTCACTCATCGAAAGATTTGGAACAGCGTTTTGCTAATAACCTGCTTGGTATCCTGCATTTTAGGATTTGTTTTGGCATTGCAAATCAACTATCACTTTGCAATGGGAATAATGAAGGACATTTTGAAACTGCACGTCGAGTTCGGAATAGCCATGACTGTCGTTGCACTTTTCCATATCGGCTGGCACTTAAAATATTACAAAAACATATTTAAGAAATAGTCCGATGCTGCCAAAGGCAATGAACAAACGGATTGTCTGTTTGGCAATTCCCAACATCATAACCAACATAACCGTTCCCCTTTTGGGTATGGTAGATACTGCAATCGTCGGACACCTTAACGCCGATGGTCAATCGGCAGACTACATTGGTGCAATAGCCATAGGAACGATGATTTTCAATATTATTTATTGGAACTTCGGATTTTTGAGAATGGGAACAAGCGGATTTACCGCCCAAGCATACGGAGCAAAAGACCGAACACAACAAATGAGCGTGCTTTTGAGAGCTTGTTTTATTGCCTTGACCGCTTCGCTTCTGTTGATAGTTCTCCAAAAGCCCATTGCAGCCTTGGTGTTTGCCTTTGTGGAAAACAAAAACTCTGCGGCAAGTCTTGCAGCCGACTATTTCTTCATACGAATCTGGGCAGCACCTGCCACACTCGGCATTTACGCACTGAAAGGCTGGTTCATAGGAATGCAGGATTCCAAAACACCGATGTGGATTTCCATTTTGATAAACGTACTCAACATTGCATTCAGCTTTCTTCTCGCAATAGAGTATGGCATGAAGGTGAAAGGAGTTGCACTCGGCACTGTGATTGCACAATGGGGCGGATTTGCAACCACACTTCTCTTTTGGTTTGTCAAATATGGTTCTTTGAGAAACTACATCAACCTCAAACACGCATTGAGTGTCAAAAAGTTGGCAGAGTTCTTCAAAGTAAATGCCGACATCTTTCTCAGAACGCTCTGCCTTATTGCCGTAACGAGCTATTTCACCATTGCTTCTTCGTCAATGCCCTATCCGCTTTTGGCTGTCAATACATTGCTCATGCAACTGTTTACATTGTTTTCTTATTTCATGGACGGATTTGCATACGCTTCCGAATCGCTATGCGGACGCTACAAGGGAGCAAAAGATTATGCCTCACTCGCAAGCTGTGTCAAACATATATTGCTGTGGGGCGGAGTTTTGAGCCTGCTTTTTACCGCAGTATATTTCCTTTGGGGCGAAAACATACTCTCGATACTTACAGACAAAGCAGAAGTACTTGCTGTCTGCAAAGACTATAAGGCATGGACTCTTCTCATTCCTCTTTGCGGTTGCGTGGCTTTCCTTTATGACGGCATATTGATAGGAATGACTGAAACCAAAATAATGAGAGATGCCATTTTTGTGGCAACAGCTTTGTTTTTTGTCTTGTTTTTCTCGTTCAAATCGAGCATTGGAAACAATGCCCTGTGGATAGGATTTCTTACATACCTCTCTGCCCGAAGCATACTCATGATGTGGTGGAGCAAAAAGAAGATATTTGTCTGACAAAACGTCGTTTTATCTGACTGAAACGCCGTTTCTGTGGAATAAAACGCCGTCTTATTTTGCTAAGACGGCGTTTTATTTTCGGATAGTTTTGATTTGAGAGCAAAATGTCGGTCAAATGTTTTGGTAATTGTAAGCTCTGAGCTTGCAGATGACCGAGATTTATAGTTGGAACAAGGATTGTTCGTAGTCCTTTACGTAGTATTTGAGGTTCTTTTTTCCTTTAGAAACAATGGAGTGTCCTTCGGCTTCCAATTTTTGTTTTTGTGCTTCAATGCCTCCGGGGAATTTGGGATTGAGTTCGCCTTTGTTTTTAATCACTCGCCAATATGGGGTAATGTCTTCGGTTCTCTGATGAGACGCCCAAGCAACTATGCCGGTGAAAACACCTGCAGTAAGAGGACAAGTGAAGTCTGCATCATATTGATAGGCAAGATGGTTGCGTATTCTTTCGATTGTGAGAAGTTTTCCGTGCGGAATGCGTTTTATTACTTTGTTGTAGTCAATTGGAGGAGCCAAAAGCATCTTTCTTCCTCCATATCGGCTGACCACCTCTTCTTTGTCTATCGTCTTTATCTTCGGCATATCTTTGCTGTTGTGCAGCATGGCGTTGAAATCTTTCTTTTCTTCGTTCATAATATTTTGATTTGTCTTTGGTTTGTTTCGATACGAACAAAAAAATCGGGGTTGCCGTTTTGCCGACAACCCCAATCATTTGTTGAAATTATGTGTTTAATTACTTCTTTATCACAGCTACACGATTCATGTAAGCCTTTCCTGAGAATGGTTGTTCCTTATCACCCTTGTAATCTATCTTCAAGCGGTCCTTATCGACGCCCAAATCCAACAAGTAGTTGTAAACAGCTTCTGCTCTTTCCTTACTCAACTGTTCGTTGAAAGCCTCAGTTCCTGTTTCTTTGTCGGCATATCCTGTGATTACGAACTTGTCGCTACCTTTGTCGGCTTTGATTGCCTCAGCCAAGAACTTCAAGTTCTCTTGGTTCTTGTCAGATATTTCGCTTTCGCCCAAACGGAAGAATATTGACAAAGATTGGTTGGTTGTAGGAGCGTAAGCAGCCTTTGCTTTGCGTTCTGCTTCAAGTGCAGCTTCTTTTGCTTTCTTCTCTTTGTTCAAAGCGTTCTTCAATTTTGAGATTTCCTCAGCATCTTCTGCGATTGTCTTGTTTCCGTTCTCTACATCCTTTTCCAAAGCTGCAATCTTGTTGGTGTATTGCGCTCTGTCCATTACGTCAAAGTCTCTCTTTGTAGGGATTTTGTAAGTCAAACCTGCTGTTACATCGTACAAGTTTCCGAAACGAAAACCGCTGTTTGAGTTATCAAAGTTCTCTTTTGTCAAGTTGGCTTTTAGTTCCAAGTTTGCATCAAAAGACTTGCACAATCTGAATCTGTTTTGCAAACCGGCAGTTGCTCCAAATTCGTTGTTCCAACCCTCTTGTCCGTCTTTTTTAGAGAAGCCGTAACCTGCTCCAACCAACACAACAGCATTGTAAAATCTGTCGCTCTTATATCCGCATATCCAATTGGTAAGGTTAATCATAGCGTCTGCATGAATGTAGTTGTACTTCCAATTGTTTTCTGCTCCGGTTTCCAAAACGTAGTTTGACATAGAAAGTCCTTGATACTGAACTCTGCCTCCAAACACAGGAGTTAACCATTTGCCAATTGCGGCATTGAAACCGAATGTGATGTTGTTATCCGGGTTCAAATCAACTCCGGCGGCTTGGGATTCGTGCAAACGGTAAAATGTTTGACCGCCCACTCCAACTGAAACTTCCCAATTGTCGATAAAACGATTGGTTTCAAAACTTGCGTGTCTCAACACGCTTTTCTCTTGCGCACCTGCCGTCAAAAACATCATGAATGCAGAAATGCAAAATATTACTTTCTTCATAATTAAATTAGTTATAGTTTCACTCTATTTTCGTACTATTATGCTTATTCTAACGTACAAGTCAAAATAATGTTGCAAAAATACGTCTTTTTTTTGAAAGTGCAACACCATGGTGAGATTTTTTTCGATTTTTATCAAGTAAACAAGTGGAGCTCTGCCGCAAAAATCATACTACTTAGCTTTTTGAGCATATAGGAGCAAGTGATTTTTTTGCCGAAAGAGTGTTTTTATCTATGAAATATGCCTTTCGGTTGTTTTCTTTTGGTTTTTTGTGTCGGTTGGAAGTTAAAGATATTATACACAATTCCCGCTGTAACATCATATAGTCCCCCGAAACGAAAGCCGCTGCCGGTATTGTCAAAATTGGCATTGGTAAGAGTAATTCCAATCGAAAGACTGACGGCAAGGTTTGGCGAAAGGGCAAATCTGTTTTGTATTCCGCCGCCAAGCATCAATGTTTTGGCAGAACTTTCCTTGTTGGAAGAAAATCCCAATCCGATATTGCCTCTCAGAGCTAAAGAATAAAATCTTTGGGACGAGTATCCGTAAATCCAATTCGACAGATTGATTGTTCCGCCTGCATGAACGGAATGATACGTCCAATCGTTTGGTTGTCCGGTTTTCAAATAGTAGTTGCTCATCAAGCCTCCTTGGTAAAATAATCCAAGCCCGAAAGCAGGAGAAAACAACCTTGTGGCAGAACAATAGAACGTCATGCCTATTTTGTTCTTCGGATTTAGATCTACGCCTTTGGTTTTGTGCAGTCGGTAAAAGGCTTGCCCTCCGATGTTTGCAGTAAATTCCCAGCCGCTGTTTCTTTGCGCATTTGCAAACAAGCAGAACAAAACTGCAAAAGCAAACAATGCTATGGCTTTGTGCTTAAAGTTAGTTAGAGATTTGACAAAGCGGATAAATGCACTTAGTACGTTGAATGTCGTCAATTTGATTTTCTCTTTTGGTTATACCATATTATATATGGGAGGGAGCGATGTCTCATAGAGCTTTTCGGATTTTGATTAGTTTTTTCAGCAATCCTTCAACTTGGTCAAGGGGCAACATATTGGCTCCGTCGCTTTTTGCATTTGGGCAATCGGGGTGTGTCTCCATGAATATTCCGTCTGCACCTGCTGCAATGGCAGCTTTGGCGATTGTCTCTATCATCTGCGGCATACCTCCGCTCACTCCTTCTGCCCGATTGGGCTGTTGGAGAGAGTGAGTAACGTCCATAACTACCGGAGAGCCGAATGATTTCATTGTGGGAATATTTCTGAAATCTACAATAAGGTCTTGGTATCCGAACATGGTGCCTCGGTCGGTCAAAATGACTTTCCTATTGCCCGATTCGACCACTTTGTCCATTGCAAAACGCATAGCCTCTGCCGAAAGGAACTGTCCTTTCTTGATATTGACAGGTTTTTGAGTTCGTGCTGCTGCAACCAACAGGTCGGTTTGGCGACACAAGAATGCAGGAATTTGAAGCATATCCACATATTCGGCTGCTTTGAAGGCGTCTTCTGCCGAGTGAATGTCGGTAATTGTGGGAATGTGCAGACTTTGCCCTATTTGTCTCAAAATGTTCAAGCCTTTTTCGTCTCCTATTCCGCTAAATGATGATAGCTTTGAACGATTGGCTTTGCGGTATGAGGCTTTGAAAATCAGTTTGATGTCGAGTTTAGAGCATATTTCTACAAGTCTTTCGGCTATCTCGAAAGGCATGGTTTCGTTTTCAATCACGCATGGTCCTGCAATGAGGAAGAAGTTGTCTTTGTTGTTTTTAAGTTGGTCGAATAAATCCATTTGTACAAATATAACCTTAGTTCTGTTTTGCAAAGATAGCACTTATGTCGCAGAAAAAAGCTATTTTTGTAGCTTGAAACACAAAAAATCTCAGCAATGCAGCATGGTGGCAAGATAGATAAAAGAGTTGCGAAGACCAAAAAAGCAAAAGATAAAAGGAGTTACACAATTACTCTTTCGGCAAGAGATGAGAAGATGTTATTACGCTATTGTGCGGCAAACAAAATCTCACAAAAAGTCGCCATCAAGAGGATTTTGAACACCTATCTTGCCGAAACCCTCGAACCTCTGCCACAAGACGCTGCCAATCAGCTTGACCTTTTTGCACCAAAGCAGATGAACATTTTTGATGTCAATGCTTAATTTCAAAAGTTTATCGGAACACTAAATCCCATTCTCTCTTTGTATTGCAGAGTTGAGTTAAAGTCTTTGTCCATTATCGCCTGAAAGCTGATAAATGCCGTAAGGTATTTGCTTATTTTCATATTGACAAACACTTCTCCGCTTATGTCGGTGTCTAAAAGCGAAGTTTTGTTGTAATCGTAGTAAAAGTCCAATTTGGCAAGCAGATTGATATTTTTGAATATGTCTTTCTGGAAGTAGAGCTTGATATAAGACCCGAGAGAGAACAATGTGGTTTGGTCCTGCTCGGTAAAGCCGAAGATAGAATTGCCAATAAGACGTCTGTCTGTAACCATTGTTGTTTTACCCGTAAGGAAAGAGAATAAGACAGAAAAACCGCTCTGTTTGTATTCCCAACCGAGCGAAGAGGTAAGTATCATTGGCGAGAAGGGAGCGACGATAAGTTTTTCGTCTTTGAAGCCCTCGTCAAATTGGCTCTTCAAGTTCAAAAGCGCACTATAATTCCAGTTGCGATACATCTTGCGAGAGAAAATAGAGTTTGCCTCTATCTTGTCATCACTCTTCTGAAATTTGTTCTCTTTGTCCTTAAAACCATTGCCGGTCTTGTCCTGCCAAATCATACCATAGGCAAGTTCCACGCTACTTTCCCATTGTATTTTGTTGCGTTTGTAGTTGAAGAAGCCTTTGTAAAAGTTTGAGAAAGCAAAAGAACTAAATCCTCCGGCAGACCAGTTGCTCAGCGAGGTCTGTTCCGAACTCGATATGATGCTGTTCTTTATTGACCAATGCTTTATGCTGTCTTGATTGTCTGCTTGAGCGAACCAAAATGCCACAATCCCTATTGTAGTAAGCAATACTTTCTTTACGTTCACTATTTTTGTCCTTTTTGTTTTTTAGTTGTTTGTAACAATATCAATTCGGCACATATTGCCAATATAATCAAGCCGATTAACAATGGTGTGAAGGAAAATCCCACATCTGATTTGAGCAGTTGCGTCTCTATAAGCTCTCTTGAAGAGAATACTCTTGCATTTTTAATCTCGTTGGCTTTGAGTTGTTTTGCAATCTCTCCCTCAGAGAGAAATTCGAGTATGCTTTCCTTTCGTGGATAGTTCAAGGAAAAGCCTCCAAGCAGGCTGTCTTTGCGATAGATGTTGTAGTTACCTGCCGACTTTGCCTGTTGCTCGGTGCGAATGCCTATTTGTTTGTTGTGTCGTATTATTTGCGGAATGAAAGATATGGTTTTGCTCACATCACTCACTTGATAAATCTCCTTGTTGTCCATTTCGATGTAAGCCGAAAGGTCGATGAAAGGGTTGTTTCCCATTTCATAATAAATACTTGGTATTCTTCGGCTCATTGTACACATATTCCAAACAAGCGGAACAAAGACTGACTGATTTACAAGGTTGCTCCACTCGAGACTTAGTGCCGATGCAAAGATATAAACAACACCTTTGCCTTGTGGAGAGAGAGTTGCAAAGCCGCTCTTGTCGGCAAATTGCATGATGTTTTGAGCAATGCTCCCTGCTCCTGCAACAATCGGAAAATATTGTTGTACTTTCGGCATTTCCATATTGTCGGTTACGGAAGTGAATACACCTTTGAACAATTTGTTTTCTACATCTATTGCCGCAACTTCGGTATTCTTTTTGACCAAAGGTTCATACAAAGGAGCCGAAAACGATTGCAAGAAATTATTGACCGAAGATAGGTCCATATCCTTGGAAGGTATCACACAGACCGAGCCTGCTGATTCGACAAATGAATACAACTCTGAGGCAAGTCCCGAAGATATTTCGTTCAGACCATGCAAAATAATCATGCTGTAAAGAGCAAACTGACCAAAATCAATGTTTCCGGCAGTTGTGTTGTCAAATTCTACGTCCGCATCATTGCTCAACAAACGCAGAAGGTACTCGTTGGGTTGCGATTGATTGATTGCAAGCACCCTTACTTTCTCTCGGGCAAGCAATGTGAAGTAAAAATCATCGTCAAAGCAGACAGGATTGTCCGCAATCGAGAGTTTGGAATGCAAAATGCCATTTTGCGGAACAGAGAAAGCCATTTTCACAATCCGACTTTCGTTCGGTTGCATATCTATGCTCGAAGCCGTGATTTGCTGCTCGTCCATGAACAATTTTACAGGCACTTTTTCTGCCTCTTCGGAGGAACGATTGACTATTCTCACACTCAGCTCTGCACTATGCCCGGCTTTGAAAAACACATTGTCAAACCACACCGAGTCGATGAAGATATTATCGGCGTTTTTGGCTCGAAGATGCACAAACACATCGTTCAAGCTGTCCTTGTCGAAGTTTTCGGCATCGAAAAGCGAAGACTGAAAATCGGAAATATAAAAACAACTCTTTGATTTGGCTGTACTCGAAGCCATAAAACGATGAGCCGACTGCACAATTTTGCTCATTGGCAGTGATGAGGGACTGATTTCCACTTCCGAAAGCATACCGAGAAATCGGTCCCTGCTCACAAAGTGTTTGTGCCTGCCCGACATATCCTGCGTCATCAGGCAAAAGACATCCGATTGCGAGTATTGCATGGCAATATCTCTCGCTTTCTGTTTGGCAACGTCCAACAGACTGCCCTTGTCCGAAGAGTTTTCCATCGAAAACGAATTATCGACAAACACCAATACTGCATTTCCGCTGTCCGACACCAATACCTTTTTGTCATCTTTGATATAGGGATTGGCAAAGAGCAAGACCAAAAGACAGATCGTCAAGCACCTAAGACACAGCAAGATAATATCACGCACCTTGCTCTGTTTCTTGCTTTCGCTCTGCAAATCAGTCAGTAATTTCACGTTGGTAAAATAGACCTTCTTGAATTTGCGAAAGTTAAACAAGTGAATGACAATCGGAACAGCCACAGCAAACAATCCGAACAAAAAATAAGGATAAACAAACCCCATAATTCACTATTGAAACCGAGTTGCGAAGATACGAAAAATTGTTTGAAATCCACAGTGAGGATTGTCAAAAAAATAAAACGCCGATTTATCCGGACAAAACGGCGTTTTGGCAAAATAAAACGGCGTTATACTCGGACTGAAACGGCGTTTTGACAACAGAGTATTCTCCTTGCGAAAAAACAAAACAATTATCCCTTCCGAAACAAGCCGCAATTTGCAATTCCACTTGCTCCGAAAGGGATAAAGTAAACAGACAATCTGTTGTCTGAAATCTCGAAAATTTACTTTCTAACTACTAATTTCTTTGTTGTAAGCGTTGTTCCGTTTGAAACAATCGAGTAGAAATACACTCCGTTTGCCAAGTCGGTAGAAGAGATGTTCAATTTGGCATTTTCTCCGCAGCGTAGATTGAATGTTTTCACCGTTTTTCCAACCATGTTACGAACAAGCAATTGCGCATTGCCGTATTTTGCAGGAACAAAGTAGTTGATGCTTGCATTGGAACTCATTGGGTTAGGATAGATGTCCACACTTAGCGGCTGAGTTTTTGCTGTTGAAGCAACAGATACATCAGGGTTTGCATACTTTACGTAGAAATTTCTGACAACTTCCTCTTCTGTGCCGTCTTGTAAGGCTTTCATCAAAAAGACTTCAATCAATGTAGAATTGTCTGACCCTGCTGTAAACGCAATGTCAAAATTGTTGAAAGTAGCACCTGCTTCCACATCTACAACAGCAGAGACGGTATCTGTGGTACACTCTCCGAAACACATAAGGAACTCATCGCCTTCATTGACTTTTAGTCGTGAGTAAGCCGAACGAAGACTCAAAGTTTCCGAAGACTGATTAGTGAGAATAAAGTAGGTTGTTACTTCTTCACCTGCTGCAACTTCCACGTTCAAAGTGTCGTTATCGCTAACATCTTCGCCATCAAATTGTACTTTTATGACCTGTGCGTTCAATCCTAAGGTCAAAAACGCCATTGATACAAAAAATCCGTAAATCTTTTTCATATTACACTGTATTTAAGTCGGTTAATAATTTCTAATTTTCTACTTCTATTTCGTTCACTTGGAGAACCTCGCCGGCAGAATTGCTTACAAAGGCAACAACGGCACAATTATTTAAGTTCAAACTTTTGTCTGCAGTGAAATAATAGTTCTTTGATACTCTGTCTCCGCCTTTCAAACCGGTGGTTGCAAGAGGCATATCCACAATAGGGTTATTTCTCAAAACGTGTTGGAAAGAATAATCTTCTATCATCACACCTTGGTTGTTCTGAATGCCCTTTATGTCGCTTTCGGTTATGAAGAGAGTAACCGTCAAAGCCTCGTTTATGTCTTTGAGTGCATCAACTTGCAGCGACACAAGCAGACCTTGTTGGGTGCTTTCAGCTCCCAAGGATATGTTCATCAAATGTTCGCTATTTGCAAAGCACTCTTGTATCTTTGTTTCCCAATCTCCTCTTCCCAAAGGACCGATTTTGCGGTTTATTACGGCGTTGGGCCAAGACGAAAGCCCGAATTTGCTACCCAACTCATCACCGTATGGAGTTCGTAAGTCGAGATTGTTGTTCTCTGCCTTCGGTTTGGCAAAACTACCTTGGTGAACAGCCGACACAACAAGTCTTTCGCCATAAGTTTCTTTCAGAGAGTTCAAAATAGAAGTTCCATCCGGACAATTAGGACAATTCCAGCCGGTGAAATCTTCAATCAGTATTGCAAGCTCATTTTGAGTTTGAGTTATCGGGGTGCTGTCCTGTGTTTCTCTTGCCGTAAGAGGCACCAATATCTCGTCTGCTTCAAATTCCTCGCAGGCGGTAAAAATCACCGGAGCGAAGAACAATGCTGCCAAAACTTTCTTTAATCCTTGTATCTTCATATTAAAAACTGCTGCTTATTGTTACAAACAAACCATTTGAGGCAGGAACTTCCCTGCAAACGCCCCCTATACATATTATTCCGTCGCGTTGCTTTCCGTAACTCAACGCTACGCGTGTGGTATTGTAGGTTGAGCCTAAGGAAACGTTATAATAGTGAACCTTTTCGCCGTTTTCATTGCCGTAGTTCCATTGGTCGCTCAACGCAAAGAACCATTTGCCTGCAAAATTGTACTCTGCCGTCAGCTGCAACCAATCTCCCTTTGCCCATTCTCCGTAATTCTGCTCGGTGAGAAGCCATTGCACTTCACCCCTGAGGGAGTTGCGTTTGTTGATTTTGTAAGTCGCATCGGCAACAAAGATATTTGCATACACCATTGATTCTTCGGGGTGTCCGAAAGCAACAGGGTTGAAACTCTGGTAGGAATACATCAGGTTCAATTTGAGGTCTTTGTTTATTTTCTTGTTGATTTCTACATTCACCTCCTCAAAATACAAATCTTCTCCGACCTTAAAGAAGTTTGAAGTGTAGCCCTCTGTTCCCATTTGGTCCAATTTGTAGCCCTCAATAGGCTGACGGTCTATCGAATGCACTCTCGAATAGTTCAACTTCACGTCTGTACCATACTTTCCTCCCAAAAAGGTGTTCTTCTTTATCTTGTACATCACGTCAGCCTGCAATCCCATTTCGCCATTGACTTGTGTGGCATAAGGATACATCGCCATGAGAGAATAAGCGTGCTGACGGGTGATTGCAGGGAGGTAGTTTACATTGAGCATATTGCCTGTCTCGCTTCTCTTTGACTTAAAACTCATGTTGTCGATGCGTTTTGCTTCCAACGAAACTGCAAATCCTTTTATCGAATAGCCTGCTTTGACGAGCAATGCTTCACCATTCCTATATATATAGCCGTTCACCGCATTGGGGTCCTGACTTTTGCGAGCATACTCTGCCGAAAGGTTGAAGGCTTTGTGCGACAAGTCCAAACGAACAGCCCCCGCACCTATGTTTTCGGGGATTTGCATTTTGTAATAATCTTCTCCGATGGGTACGAACTTCGTTTCTGCTTTCTCATATACCGACACAAAACTTCCGCCCAAGGTTATCCTTGTGGGTTTGTTGCCAAGACAAGGTATCAATTCGTTGAAACTAAACTCTGCATCCAAGCCTCTTACCAATCCGTTGTCAGTTTTCCAGATTTCTTCCCAATAGTAGCGTTGTTTTCCGATAACTCCTTTGAACGTAAGCCCCGAAAGCGGCTTTGCAACGACCTTTACTCCGTCCATTGCGTTGTCCAATCCTAAGTTTCTCTCTTCGTAAGAGCGGAAAACCAAGCCGTTTCCAAATTGTTCGTAGTAATTGCCGACGGTTATCTCCATATAGTCTTTTTTGTACGACGCCCAACGATATGGAATACCGGCTCCCTTGTATTGACTGTCAAATCCGAGTATCGGATTGAGGTAAGATTCAAATCGGAAACCCGCAGAAAAGTCTCCTGCGTTGTAGTTGATGTTTGCAAAGGCGTTGCTGAGCAATTTTTCGTTCACTTTCTCTGCTCCGATTATGCTGTCCTCACGGGAGAGTTGCATATCAATCTGAAAATTGCCGCTTACCTTTCCGCCAAGTATGCCTTGGGCCTGCATACTGCAAGCAAAACCAATGGCAATCAATGCAATAATTATCTTCTTCATCAAAAAAGCCGATTATTGGTTTTGTAGTGCTTTCTTTATCTCTTCCAACAAGTGGCTCTCATCGCCCGGAGCAAAGCCCACATGTTGCCAAACAACTTCGCCTTTTCCATTGACAACAAAGCAATGAGGAGGATTGTTTACACCCATGGCTCTTTTCAATTCGCTGTTGCCGTCAAGCAACACTTCAAACTCCCATTCCGAACTATTGACAAGCGGAGAGACTTTCGATTGAGTACGACTGTCATCAATACTTACAGCATACACTTTCACACCTGTTTCATTCTGCCAATCCTCATAGTTTTCTGCTATGGTATTAAGCTCCATAAGGCAAGGCTTGCACCAAGTTGCCCAAAAGGTTACCACAAAAGGTTTGCCCTCATTTGAAAAATCTTTCGCATTGACGGTCTTTCCGTCCAAAGTTTTGACATCTACCGATGGTAAAGTCTGCTGTGCATAAGTGCAGAAAGCACTTGCTATAAACATTGCACACGCTAAAAACAAACGTCTTGTCATTTTCATTCTTTTATTTGTTTATAAATCTCTTTCGACCAAACAATCTGTCAGGTCTTCTAATTGTTTTCTGTATTCGTTGTCGGGCAGTTGTTTCAGCTGTTCCTTTGCCAAAGAGCTGTACTTGCCGACTTGTTGCCCTGCTTTATTTAGACAATCTGTTGTCTTCAACCTTTCAACAAAAGACAAGATTTCTTGCTGCGATTTCTTGTCCTTTGCAACAAAAGCGAGCAACTCTTCTTTCTCCTTTTGCCCCAATGTATCTATCCAAAATATCACGGGGAGCGTTATTTTCTTCTCTTTGATGTCATTTCCGAAGCCTTTGCCGCTTGTGCATGAGGTGTCGAAGTCCAAAATGTCGTCTTTTATCTGAAAGGCTCTGCCGAGCAGTCTTCCAAATTGTTCTGCTGCTTCAACGTAACTTGCGTTTCGGCAGGCTGTTTTTGCTCCCGTATAAGCAGCCGCTCCGAACATCGAAGCAGTTTTTCGGTCTATCACGGCAAAATAGGAGTTGATGTCGTGGTTTTGAGCCTCCGACAAATCCTTTTGCAACAATTCTCCCTGCGGAAGCTCTCTTGCAACCTTGGAATAGATACTCAATAATTCAAAGTCCTCTTTGGTCTCGATAAGTTGAAGACATTTACCATATATATAGTCTCCGAACAAAATGGCTGCCTTGTTTCCCCATATATTGTTGGCAGTTGGCAGATTGCGGCGAAGATTGCTTTCGTCCAACACATCATCGTGAACCAGCGAAGCCGTATGTAACAACTCCAAAACGACAGCTGCCCTGTAAGTGGCTTCGTTTACTTCTCCGCAAGTTTTTGCCGTCAAGAAGCTAATCAGAGGTCGCAATCTCTTTCCTTTCTGTCGGATAACATATTCGGACATCTGTCCCATCGTTCCGTCAAAACAAGGAAGACATTCCCTGAGTTTTGTTTCAAACAAGGCAAACTCCCTTTCTACACACTGACTAAATCTCGTCAAATCCATCTCTGCACTATTCCAAATCGTAAAGTAACTATTTTGCAAATGTACGAACAAAAACCGAAATGGCAATGACAAAAGCCCATATTTCTTTTTGCAAAAGCCCATATTTTGTATGAGCCGAAGCAAAACGGCGAGTTAAGAAAATAACTCGGCGTTTCAGTCGGACAAAACGCTGAGTCGTTTTGCTGAAACGGCGTTTTGTTGTATCTGATTTGCAGAGGTCTACAAATACGATTATCGCTTTTCTCTTTGCCATGCTTATTTTGAATTGAGCAATATCAAAAAAACCATTCAACAATTTTTGAAAAAATTGTCATCGAACAATAATTTTGTATCCTTGTGGCATCAAATGTGAATTTGGATAGCTACACTTCGCTATATCCAAATCCTGCAAGCAAGAGCGTGAACGTGGTTTGCTCATACAAGATTAAGGACTATGCCCTTGTTGATGCAACGGGTCGCGAAGTCCTTTCTGGCAAATGCAATGCCAACAGCATGGCTTTGGACCTCTCTCCCTTGCAAAAAGGCGTTTACTTCATAAGACTTCAAACCGCAAAAGGCTCTGTCGAAAAGAAACTATTGGT
>SAMEA3663010__coassemble_220_pt1 | contig 27286 bp, 29 predicted proteins | sample SAMEA3663010__metabat2_low_PE_013 | metagenome-assembled genome bin SAMEA3663010 (sample SAMEA3663010) | pig gut metagenome | biome: pig gut; feature: pig-associated habitat; material: faeces | place: France | collected 2012 | reverse complement strand
GGTCGTGGAAGAAGACGCCATTGAGGTTGTAGTCGTAGTTCTGACCCGTATGGGCGAGAATGACATCGAAGTACTGGCGTGTCTTGTTGATGACAGCTGCAAGGCGGATGATTTCCGGACGGGTGCCCACGATAATGAGCAACTTGAGTTTGCCGTTGTCCTTGAAGTGGACATCGGAATAATCAGTTCGTAGATTCATAATATATATATATATTGTATTGATTTTATTCTTATAGTTCTTACAGATGTCAGATGATTGTGTTATGAGCCGTGAACGTGGAGTCAGAACTCGAACTCGTATGTGGGGTCGGGGTGGTGTCGAGTGTGAAGGAGGAGTTGGCTGCGGAATGGAAGAAGGAACCGGTGGCGCGGGTGATGCGGTTGGGTTCCATCGGAACATTGGAGAGAGTGCGGGTTCTGACGATGTTGCCCGAAGCGTCCTTCATGTTCACCGTGACGGATATATGCTGAGAGGCCTCTGCCATCAGGCAGTAGGCATATACCACACAGTTTGGTTTTGAACGATGTCCAGATTCGTCTTGCTCCTGAACTGTTAGAGTACGCAAGATATTTAGAAAGCGCTGATAGTCTTCAGTGCACTCAAAAATCTGTTGTTTGTTTACCCCTCTCAATATAGCGTGATAGACTCCGCTATCGGAAAGCGTTCTTGCTGTACGTGCCATTTCTTAATTGTATATAGATGGTTCAGATACCTGTCCCCTGACCCTTTGAAGTGACCCGTGTGGATCATGTCGGCAGACATGCCGACATGGACAGTTTTAATTTTTTTCATTATATTTATTTTTAACTGTTAATAATTTATATATCTTTTTTCAATTGTAATTTAATTGATTGTCTGACAGAATCACTTATTTAAAGAATCTTCTACACCTCCAAATCGCGCATACAAATTACTTGACTTCAACTTTCCTTCAAGCCATTTATATTTCTGCACGATGCTTGGTTTGGTTGAATAGATGTTTTTATCAATCAATTCCCTAATTGCATCATAGAACCATTGGCCATCATTTGCCAGCTCGTGATCAAGATCTTCGAGATAATCTATATAGACATAGCTGTCAGAGTCTTCCCTCATGAACAGATTTGCGGGCACATCTGTGGCATTAAATACTTCAAGACCTTTATTCCATAACTTAAGAACTGTATCATCTACAATAATGCGAGGATAAATGGCTTTGTCCTTATCGCACTCCATGTGGTATGCTTCAATCATAGCCGGTCCCATCAGAGTGGTGTTGGTATGAATGAGGTCACCACATGTGATGCCTCCTCGAAGAAGTATGTTATAGTCTTCGAGAAGACGTTGCTGGATATAACGAAGATGTTTGATCATCAGTATGAGACCATCCAGCTCTTTGAAGTACACGCTCATGACAACAGAGTCGCTGAACTGAGAAATACGAAGACTAGTATTTCCTGGACTATTGGCCTCAAAGTCGAAAAGCACGTGATACATCAACTGTATGGCTGAATAGATATTGCTTTCAGTTCTTTTCCCATTCTCTGCGTCCTCAATGAGTTGTGAAAAACCCAAAAGGTCAACGAATGCGATTACCCTCGTCTGATACTTATCTATAGGTATCTGGTCGTATTCGGGAATCGTTACAGCAACTTGCTGCTCAGCTCGCTTGCTTGATATATTATCCATCATTCTACACTTAACAAGTCATAGGATTTTATCTCGTCTGCCGGAATGTCGTTGAGAACATTATAAATCCAGTAGCCGACTTCTGTAACTTCGCAATATTGATCATCAAAATCCAAATTGCCATCAATAGGTTTTCGGAACTTTGGGTTATTATACAATCCACTACCTACATAAGGTTCTACATCACGAGCACGAATGTAGGAATAGACGTTTCTTGATTGATTGAGAAATGCCTGCACATCCATAACTGATAGAGAAGACAGTATCTTCTCTGCTCGCATAAACAGACGTGAATAATTGTGCTTTAGGGCAAGTTCCTTAAAAAGTTTGGAGAGCCAAACCGACTTAACCGCATCATCACAACGACTGATCATGCCAATGAGTGTGTCGCCAACTCTGCCACGGTAATTCTCGTCTTTTTCCCATTTTGATATTGCCTTTGCACGCTCTTCTGGAGTTGTGTCCTTCAAAGGGATAAGAAAGGCTATCAACTTTTTGGCAAAATGTGCATCGTATAGGTTCTTTATACATTTGCCGGCTCCAACAAGAGTTCCTATGAAGGGGACATCACGAAGGAAAGCTTCATTTATTATGGAGTCGATTGCTATTTCACCAAAATCACCAACAAACTCAAGGTTACTTACCTCAAGTGTCTGTTGCATTGATTCTGATAGGCTTAATTGATTATTCATAAAATGCTTTTTTTATTTGTTAGAAGCGTGCGGAAGTATCGAACTTCCCCAACGGTTCCTGAGCGGAGTCGAAGGTTGGGACAGAGGGACAGGTTCCGCTGACCCTCTACTTGATGCCATAACCAGTGAAAATCAGTTTGCCTCTGCTCTAGTCCATCTATATCTGCGGGTATAGCCTTCTTCGGTTTAGAAGGTTCGCTTGTCATCGATCAGCACTTCCTTGACGACCTGCGGCTTTGCCTGCTTTCTCTACAGCATAGTCATGATTATCTTCATCGCCATTGAGATAGAGGGTCGGGGACAGGTCCCTGATTCGTTTCGATCATAGAATTGAGATTTTGGATTGTGAGCCTTCGCTCATGTGTGCGTGCGAGTTCTTTCTTACAAGTCTTACAGATGACTGATCGATGAGTGGAGAGGATAAGGGGCTTGTCAGAGGAGATGCTTTTGTTGTTGGTAAAACAAGAAAGGGAAATCCTGAATATCAATTACTTAAGTAATACTTACTCGCTTTCTTTTATTATTCTTTTCTATTTTCTGCCACTTTTTTCAAGAAAAGATTAGAGTGAATTTAACTTTCGCCATTTAGCTGTTTATCCTCGATATTAGCTCATCGGCTGTATGTTCGGTACGGAAGGTGGGATGAGTGTGTTAAGTCCTCTGAACCTATCACAATTTGTGATAAGTTCCTGCTTTTCGTCTTCTGTCAGTTGGAAACGATAACGCAATGGGAAACGAGCTTCGTTGCGCTTGACTGCCTGATTCAGAGCTATGTCTTGACCTGATAGAACTCAGCAAGGTCTGCATCCATGATGACTTGGTGTCCTCGGATTGTCATGATACAGCTCTGAATGGTGTCTTGCGTATCAAGCTGCTGTTTGCTTGCTTTATGGAACTGTATATTGCTGTCTGCTGACATATATTCTTTCTTATATTATCTCAAAGGAGAGCTGTGAGCGATGAGCGGGGAGTCAGAACTCGAACTCGTATGTGGGGCAAGAGAGGTGGCACGGGTGATGCGGTTGGGTTCCATCGGGACATCGGAGAAAGTGCGGGTTCTGACGATGTTGCCCGAAGCGTCTTTCATGTTCACAGTGACGGATATATGCTGAGAGGCCTCTGCCAGCAGGCAGTTGACGCCCAAGAGGTTATTCTGAAATGTACCCAGATTCATGTCGCTGATGAAGAACTCGGTGCGATATTGGTAGGTGTTATCAGCCAAGCCGGTAGTGGGGTTGAAGAGGTATGCTGCAGTGGCGGATGAGGAGGGGTTGAGGATAACCTCGCAGGAGGTCACATTGGCGGGAGTATCATCGGTTGTTTTGAGTTGGAACTTCGAGGTGATGCAACTGCCGAGGTCGATGCTGACCGTATTTGTTCGATCGGCTATTATCGTCAACGACTGGTTGACCGAAAAGACCTTGCGCATCTTAGAAGTGGTGATAGTAGCTTGGGAAGTGGAAGCGATGGCGGCTGCAGCTTCGCCGTCCTCATTCGCCTGGTGTGTGACCGCCACAAAATGGTAGTCGCCCGGGAGGAGCGAACAGGATATGGGGTCGGAAAAGTCTTCATCAACGGAGGCGCTCTTCGTGTTGCTGAAGGCGAGCGCATTGTCGGAATCGAAGACTGCCAGCGAGATGCGGTTCATGCCTGCCTCGGAGGGCGAAACGCTACTCTTGCAGGTAGCAGATGAAGCCTTGTTTGAAGCCTGCAGCACCCGTGACAAGAATAGTTTTACCGTTCAAATCAATGTTATATTCTAACATAAGTCTAATCTCTCTTAAAAATATCTCTTGTATATACTTTGTCTGATACGTCGTCTAAGCAACTGTCATAACGATTGGCTATTATTGCATGGCTTTGTTGTTTGAAAGCATCTAAGTCGTTTACTATCTTGCTTCCAAAGAATGTGCTGCCGTCTTGTAGTGTCGGCTCATATATTATGATTGTGGCACCCTTGGCTTTCACTCGTTTCATTACGCCCTGAATGCTACTTTGACGGAAATTATCGCTATTGGATTTCATTGTGAGACGATATACGCCTATGACGCATTGTTTTTCGTCTGAAGGATTGTAATCACCTCTATTATAATAATCATAGTATCCTGCTTTTTTCAGCACTTGGTCGGCAATGAAGTCCTTTCGTGTACGATTGCTCTCCACTATTGCACTCATCATATTTTGGGGTACATCTGCATAGTTTGCCAACAACTGCTTAGTATCTTTCGGCAGACAGTAGCCTCCGTATCCGAATGAAGGATTGTTATAATGATTACCTATACGAGGGTCAAGACACACTCCGTCAATAATTTGTTGAGTGTTCAAATTCTTCAATTCTGCATAGGTATCCAATTCATTGAAATAGCTCACTCTCAAAGCAAGGTAAGTGTTTGCAAACAACTTTACCGCCTCTGCCTCTGTCGAACCCATATAGAGCATAGGTACATTCTTTTCTATAGCTCCTTGTCTGACAAGTTCTGCAAATTGTTTGGCTTTTTGCTCCAATTCTTTGTCTGTTTGGTCGTATCCAACAATAATTCTCGAAGGATACAAGTTGTCATACAAAGCCTTGCTTTCTCTCAAAAACTCCGGAGCAAAGATGATGTTCTTTGTGTTGAACTTCTTGCGGACGCTCTCTGTATAGCCTACGGGTATGGTACTCTTGATAACCATCAAAGCACGCGGATTTATTTCCAAAACTTTTGATATTACATCTTCGACCGCCGAAGTATCAAAGAAATTCTTTACATTGTCGTAGTTGGTTGGTGTGGCAATAACTACAAATTCGGCTTCCCCATATCCTTCTTTCGCATCAAGAGTAGCTCTCAAACTCAATGGTTTGTTTGACAAATAGTCTTCTATGCAGTCATCAGGAATTGGAGAGCGTCTGTTGTTCACCATTTCTACACGCTCGGGGACAATATCCACTGCCACCACATCATTGTGCTGAGCCAACAATGTGGCAAGCGACAAGCCCACATATCCTGTTCCTGCTACTGCTATTTTCATCTTGTTCTTTCTTACGTTTGTGATTATGCGTCCAATACTTCGTATTTCGATTGTTTGCTCTTATATTCGGGAACAATCTCTTTCATTATCTTAACAATCGCCATGTCGTCAAAGGTAAAGGAAGCCTCATATAGTCTTGCCTCATTCTCAACAACACTTTGATAGTCGTATTCGCTGACTGCGGCAATCATTATTTTTGGATGTATGGTTGGTTTGGTTTGTTCCTTGTCCGAAAGGACTTCTTCGTAGAGCTTTTCGCCCTCTCTCAAACCTGTTATCTTGATTTCTACATCCTTTGCACCCGAAAGAGCAATCATTCTTTTTGCCAAATCGACTATTCTCACCGGTTCACCCATATCAAAGACAAATATTTCTCCTCCTTTACCCATTGTGCCTGCTTCGAGAACCAACTTGCAGGCTTCAGGAATGAGCATAAAATATCTTATAATATCCTTGTGGGTTACCGTTATCGGACCTCCACATTTTATCTGTTTCTTAAACAAAGGTATCACAGAGCCATTTGAGCCGAGAACATTACCAAAACGAGTAGTAACAAACTGAGTTTCTCCCTCAACCTTACCCTCAACAATGGCTTTGTTCAACGACTGACAATAAATCTCGCAAATACGTTTTGAACAACCCATCACATTGGTTGGATTGACTGCCTTGTCGGTAGAAATCATCACAAACTTCTTCGTTCTGTATTTAACCGCAAGGTCTGCAATCACACGAGTGCCATATATGTTGTTCTGAACAGCTATTGCAGGATTGTCCTCCATCATCGGCACATGCTTGTATGCAGCAGCATGAAAGACATAATCGGGTCTGTTCCTTTCAAAGAGCAGGCTCATGTAGTCCTTATTTGTTATGCTTGCAACAATAGTTTCCGCACAAACATCGGGATACTTAAATTGCATTGTAAGACGAACATCGTGCATTGGTGTTTCGGCTTGGTCTATCAATATCATCTTTTTAGGTTTGAAACCTGCAATTTGATTTACCATTTCAAAGCCGATTGAACCTGCAGCTCCTGTTATCATTATCACCTTATCTCTCAACTGTCTGCCAATTTCCTCCATGTCCACCTCAATCTTTTCTCTTGGCAACAAATCTTCAATCTCCACTTCTCTGAGATGTTCGGAACGATACTCGCTCTTGCCGTCCCACTCTTCGGTAGGCGGCACCATAAGTATTTTAATTCCTGCATCAATCAAAGCAGTTATCAAATTCTGACGAGTTCTGAAATAATCTATTTGGTGAGTAGAGACAATCAACACGGTGGCATCGGCATTCTGCATGTGCTTAATAAGGTTAGGACCGTCCTTTCTCACCTTTACTCCCAAAAGGTATTTCGTATCCAAATCTCCTCTTGGCGAAACAAATCCCACCAAGGAATACTTTTGTGGAGTTTGGTTTTGAATGCTCTTTGCGATAGACACTCCACCGGTGCGAACTCCATAAACAAAAGCGTTCTGAGTGTTGTTGTCTTTTCGCAAAATGTCAAACACTCCTTTTACAAACAACCTCTCAAACCACATCAGCAGGGTTGAGAAGACAAAAAGGATAAGCACAGCAGGCAAATCGGGCATTATGTCGTACCCAAACGACTTCAACACAAGCGAAGCCACAAAAGTAAGCACAGAACCTATCGTTGTTGCCGAAAGCACTTTCATCAAATCGACAAAAGACGAATATCTTATCACACCAATGTAGGTATGGAATACCCTAAATGATATTCCAAAAAACAAAAGCGTCAAGAGAAGACTCGCAGCAACAGAATCAAAAGGTTGATTAAAGTAACTCTTACCCAATTCAAGAGCCTCTGCCAAAAATACAGAGAGCAACACTATTGCACTATCAAAGCACAATATCACCCAATAGGGCAATGTTTTCCTCGAAAAGTATGCCCTGAAAAGTTTGTAAATAATCTTTTTCACGTCTATATTGTTTTAATTGATCTCAACAACTCGACAAATGGCAAGAAACTTGTTTAATCTTGTTCGTTATAGAACTCCTCTTTCGTTATTTTCTGTATGAATTCGGGTTTCAAATCAACAGTGGCAGACAAAATATTTGGAATTGTTACCACAAAACGTTTGTTTCTCTTTCCGTCTATCTTGACCAACTGACCTTTTGCACCGTTAAACGCTCCACCGATAATCCTCACATAATCTCCTTTATTCAAATTCAACTCATCGGGACGATAATAAACCAAATCTGCTTCGTAATGAGAGGCAACTTTGATAAAGTTCTCCATTTGAGAATCGGGGACAACCAAAGGGGTTCGTTTTCCATCAATCAATGTTATCACAAAGCCGATAACGGAATACAACTTTTGAAAATCATGAACCTGCTTGTGAGTTGCCCTTATGAATAACAAATTTGAAATAAGCGGCACCAACTCTCGTTTGGTTTTACCTCCACACTTGCGAACGGCATATTTCTTTGGAATGTAGTAATGAAGAGACCCCTCAGACTTCAAAAGCTTTTCTGCTTTTTTCATACCCGAAGCATATACGTTCATTACAAACCATTCTACCTTTTGTTTTCCGCTCCCAAGCTCGGTTTCCACTATTTTTTTACTTCCAAAATGACAATTCCATAACTCCCCTCACATAAGCCTATTTCTCTAAAAACAAAGCACTTACGCGAGAGTTCTTCTTTTTTCTTGCTTTTCCTGTACCTATTCGCATGATAACAAATAAGTATTTGCAAAAATACACATTTTTTGACACTAAACCAAAAAGAAAGGCTTTTTTTTAAGAGATTACGATAAGATTATCCATAACAAACTAACAAATAGGCTGTTATATAGACAACAAAAGCCATGTCCCCTCACAATTCTACATTAAAGAGAGAACACACAACGACACGGCATACGCTCCGTGCAAGAATAGTTACTACAAAAACACAATCAAACGGCTATCTGCCTTCCAACTTGATTTTGGAGTCGATAAAAGTCTTTTCTGCCATATAGGAAGAGCGAACCAAAGGACCGCTTTCCACATTGTCAAAGCCCATATCCATACCTAATTGTCTGTATTTGGCAAACTGTTCGGGAGTTACATACTCCACAACAGGGATATGCGACTTTGTCGGTTGCAGATATTGACCTATTGTCAAAAGCCTCACTCCACAAGCTCTCACGTCTCTCATCAGTTCCACGACCTCCTCTTCACTTTCACCAAGACCAACCATTATTCCGGTCTTCGTTATCAACCCTGCCTTTGCCGAGAGAGACAAAACTCTCAAACTGACATCATATTTCGCCCTCGAGCGAGTTTGGTCCGACAATCGTCTTACCGTCTCCATATTATGACCAAACACATCGGGCTTTGAAGCAAACACAATGTTCAACAACTCCTCATCTGCATCAAAGTCGGGTGTCAAGACCTCTATTGTGGTATTGGGATTTGTCGCTCTCACCGCCTCAATAGTCTTTGCCCAATGGTGAGCCGACTTATCAGCCAAATCATCTCTATCAACAGAGGTTATCACACAATGCTTCAAATTCATCAAACGCACCGAATCGGCAATCTTTTGCGGCTCTTGTTCGTCCAAGGGTAATGGTCTGCCGGTTTTGGTGGCACAAAACTTACAACTGCGGGTACACACATCGCCCGAAATCATGAAAGTTGCAGTTCCTATCGACCAACACTGACCTATATTGGGGCATTTGCCACTGCTGCAAATGGTGTGCAACTTGTTTAGTTCGACAATCTTTTTCACCTTGGGATAATTTTCCCCTGTTTCAAGTTTTATTTTCAACCACTCCGGTTTGCGTTCTGTGTTACTCATTTGATTTTGTGTTTGTTTGTTGTTCTTCTTGCGAATATTCTCCCGACAACACCTTGGTATATACTTTCTCTGCCGCAAGCTGTTCTGCCGACTTTATGGAATAATTCACCGCTTGCTCCATCGGTTTACCTGCAATGCACACCTGAACGGTATAGTGCTTGCGGTGATTTATCTCTTCAACCGAGAGGGTTTCAAAGCTGACCGGTTTTCTGTTCTTCTGCCCCCATGCAATCAGTTTACCCTTGTAGTTCCATGCCATATTTTCCAACTCGTCCAAGTCCATATAAGTCGAAAAGAGCTTCTTTGTGAGAGCTTTATAGGTAAAGATATAGCCTCGGTCGAGATAAAGAGCCCCCACCAAAGCCTCAAAAGCATTGCCGTCCATTGAAACAAACTGTCCCTCTCCCAAGCCTCCTCTGCTGTACTCAATCAAATCGGACAAACCAATCTTTGTTGAGAGTTTGTTGAGCGTTACCCTACTCACCATCTTTGAACGCATCTCGGTAAGAAAGCCTTCACCCTTGTGAGGATACTTCCTGAAGAGATATTCTCCCACAATGGTACTCAGTACCGTATCGCCAAGATATTCCAAGCGTTCGTTGTTGAGTTTATGTCCTTTGGTATCCTTGTGTGAGCGAGAGCGATGTATGAGAGACAATCTATAAATAGAAATATTCTTGGGCTTACACCCAAGAATATTCTTCAAAAATTTTCTTAATTCTTCGTCTTCGCTGTTTTGTTTAAGCCACGGAAAGCGAATCATGTTCTGAGTCTGTTTCCTATTTTGCCTTTCTGAAAGCAAGGCAGGCGTTATGACCTCCAAATCCGAAGGTGTTACTCAATGCAGCCTCAATGTCTCTTTCCTGAGCCTTGTTGAATGTGTAATTCAAGTCGGGCAACTGTTCATCGTCCGTAAAGTGATTGATAGTAGGAGGAACGATACCGTTCTTTATTGCCAACACCGTGGCAATCGCCTCTATCGCACCGGCAGCACCAAGCAAGTGTCCGGTCATCGACTTTGTGGAATTGATGTTAATGTTCTTTGCATTCTCTCCGAACAATCTGCTTATGGCTTGAATTTCTGCCACATCACCAAGCGGAGTTGATGTTCCGTGAGTATTGATATGGTGAATTTGTTCTAACGAAAGACCTGCTTCACGCATTGCCTCACGCATTGCAGCCAACGCTCCCCTACCTTCAGGATGTGGAGCTGTCATGTGATGAGCGTCTGCGGTAAGTCCCGCACCGCAAATCTCTGCATATATCTCTGCACCTCGTGCTTTTGCGTGTTCATACTCTTCCAAAATCAACGCTCCTGCACCTTCACCCAACACAAAGCCGTCTCTGTCTTTGTCAAAAGGTCTTGAAGCCGTCTTAGGGTCGTCATTTCGTTGCGAAATGGCGTGCATAGAGCTGAAACCGCCGATACCTGCCTCCGAAATGGCTGCCTCGCTACCGCCACACACCATAAAGTCTGCTTTTCCTGTCTTTATGTACATGAAAGCATCGGCAATGGCGTTTGCAGAAGAAGCACAAGCCGACACAGTAGCAAAGTTAGGACCTCTGAGGTCGTACTTTATCGAAATATGTCCTGCACAAATATCGGCAATCATTTTTGGAATAAAGAAAGGACTGAAACGAAGAGTTCCGTCTCCCTTGGCAAAATTGGTAATCTCTTCTTGGAACGTGATGATACCACCAATTCCGGAAGCCCAAATCACACCTGCCCTATCCTTGTCCAACTTCTCCAAATCTATACCGCAATTCTCCATTGCCTGTGTTGCGGCAACAATTCCGTATTGCGAAAATTTATCGTATTTTCTTGCTTCTTTCCTATCAAAGAATTGACTTGCGTCAAAATCCTTAACCTCACAAGCAAACTGTGTCTTGGCTTGCGAAGCATCAAAATGCGTAATAGGAGCTGCACCGCTCACTCCGTTTATCAAACCTTGCCAATACTGTTCGACATTGTTTCCAATCGGAGTGAGCGATCCCAACCCTGTAACGACAACTCGTCTCATTTCCATAACGAAATGAAATTATTTTGTTGCGTTTTCGATGTATGCAATAGCATCACCAACAGTTGCGATTTTTTCTGCCTGATCATCGGGAATAGAAATATTGAATTCCTTTTCCAATTCCATGATCAATTCCACGGTGTCCAAAGAATCTGCTCCCAAATCACCGGTGAAACTTGCCTCAGGGGTTACTTTACCCTCTTCTGCGCCTAGCTTATCTACTACGATAGCTATTACTTTTGTTGCAATTTCAGACATATCTATTTAGTTTTTAGTATTAAACCGATTTGCAAAGGAACGAAAAAAACTCGATACGACCAAACAAAAAGCACTCAAAATAATACACAATCAACATTAAACCTCTGAAAACAAAACCATTAAACCAATCAATTTTTTTCATGCACAAATACTCTAAAACAGCAGTTTTGTGTTGTAATTGTCCAAAAAGTTATAATTTTGCAGCCGAAAAAAACGAGAATTTACGGCAATATGAGAAAAAAAATAGCAGTTTTTGCATCGGGAAGCGGCACCAACTTCCAACAAATATGCGAATACTTTCAGCAAAGCGACAAAGCACAGGTCGATATACTTATAGTAAATAAGAAAGACGCCTACGTCAGAGAGCGTGCAAAGGCACTCGGTATTGAGCAACGATACTTCACACGAGAAGACTTTTACAACAGCGACAAGATTGTTGATTTGCTCACTTTGAGAAAAACAGACCTCATCGTCTTGGCAGGTTTTCTGTGGTTAGTTCCCCAAAACCTGCTTGCAGCCTTTCCAAACAAGATAGTAAACATTCACCCTGCCCTGCTGCCTGCCTACGGTGGCAAAGGAATGTACGGACATCACGTTCACCAAGCAGTGATTGCCGCAAAGGAAAGCAAAAGCGGAATAACGATACACTATGTGAACGAACAATATGACAGAGGCGACATTATCTTTCAGGCAGAGTGCAGCCTAACCGACCAAGACACTGTCGAAACTCTCGAAGAGAAAATACACCTTTTGGAGAAAGAACACTATCCAAAGGTGATAGACTCCATTCTCTGAAACACACAACAGCTCCGAAAGACCAACTTTTTATCAGAACAACCTCAATTAAAGAAACCAAATCGGCGTTGCATTTTGCAGCAACGCCGATTTCATTTCTTACCTATTTGTTTACAATCAACTGTTTGTTTGTCTTGCCTTTCGGGGTGTGGATTACCACCACATACATTCCCGAATTGAACACATCGAAGTCGAAGAAGTATTCATAATCGTTCGGCTTGGCTTCCACAATCAGCCTTCCTCCCATGTCAAACACCTCAACCCTTTCAATCTTATAGCGACTTATCACCTTGCAATAGGTAGAAGCAGGGTTCGGAACGAGGTTACAATGTTGCGAAAGCTCCGCTTCACTCATTCCGACGTCGTGATTTTTCGGAATTAAGATGATAGGGAAAAAGCCTATCTGCATCTTTCGGTAATACGAATACCTTATATCTTGGTCAAATCGCACCCAATGAGTAGAATCATACATCAAATAGAACGGCGGCATATACTCATAGCAACCCAAATCCTCATATACGCAAGGGTGATAGTAGGGAACGTCCTTTATTCCACCCTCAAAGGCAATCGTATGGTCAAATTCATACGGCACATTGCCATATCCGCCATAGTAAGTATGGTTTTTGTCGTATGCAATCGAGAATGCCTGCATCTTATGTTGGTGTTGAAACATGAAATAGTGCAAGTCGCAGTCATAAGGACCTGTTCGAGAATACGGAGGCTCTGCTCCCGTAGGCTTCATGTACAATATAGGGCAATTATCGACCCTGCTGCCCTGAGCATTGTACAAAAAGAAGTGAGGAACGGTACTCATAGGCGGACGATCTCCGTAAATCTTTGCCGCAACTCCTATTATCAAGGCAGCAGTGTCCAAATCGGGCAGATAATACGGCTGAGCGAAACTCCTTATGCCTGCTATGGAAGAATGTCCGACTAATCTACATTCTTCTATTGACATATCCACCCCGGTGTTTTCCCTACAATAATACCAGAGATTGTAAGCGCGAGTGAAATCATGATAACATGAATGTTTCCAACCGGAAGGTGAGAGAGTGTCATAGCCACTGTTATTGCGATATTGTCTGTTTACTGCCGTGTCGAAGAGCATCGGACATTCCAAAATGGTCGAAGGGAAATAAATAATGGTATCGTATTCAATTTCTTGGCTCTGTGCGAAAGCCCCAAAGCCGAATAAAACAGCACAAATAATGCTAAAAATCTTGTTTTTCATAATGGTTGGTATTTGTTTTACTCATTTTACCGAGTGCAACTGCCCTCCGATTTATTTATGTTCAACCTTACAGACAGCAAATTTGCGAAAAAGTAAACAACTAAGAGCAACTTTTTTTCATTTTTCTTGATTTACCACCTTGCGAAACTGCTGTAAATATCTGTTTATCAATAATTATCCATGCTTTTTGGAAAGTTTGATTTTTTGTTTTCAAATTCTTGGCAAAAATAACTCGCCGATTTGGCAAAATGAAACGCCGATCTGTTCTGACGAAAGGGCGTTTTGCGGAAATAAATCGCCGTTTTACGAGAAGCGAAACGGCGTTTTAATATGAGCTAAATGGCGTTCTAATTTCTCGTTTCTCAGAATTGGAAATAGATGAAGGCTTGTATGTCGGAGCTTTTGAACTGATAGAGCAACACGGCGGTCAATACTGCTGCCAAGAGCTGCACCACAACGGGCGAAGAGGTGAAAGCCTTCTGCAAAACGTCCTTGAACCTTGTCGGAAGCCAATGAATGACAAATCCGACAACAATCAACACAAAAGGTTTCCAATATGAACTTGCCACAGCCGAGATTTGCTCCATGGTGTAGGGAGAAAAAATCTTGGAAATCATATCAAAAGCCGTCAAAGTATCGTCTGCACGGAAAAATATCCAGCAAAAACAAACGAAATGGAAGGTAACAAGCAGCGAAACGAACCTCAACAGAGACTTTGTCTCAAACCAATCGGTCAGCTTGTGCAACAACTTGTCGAAAATCAGAGCCAAACCATGCAATCCGCCCCAAATAACAAAGCGAACATTTGCTCCGTGCCACAATCCTCCGATAAGCATGGTCAGAAACAAATTCAAATAGCGTCTGAACGTACCCTTGCGGTTGCCTCCCATGCTTATGTAAAGATAATCCCTCAACCACGAAGACAGACTTATGTGCCAACGTCTCCAAAACTCGGTTATGTTGTGCGATTTGTAAGGAGAGTTGAAGTTAATCGGCAAACGGAAGCCGAGCAAAAGAGCAATCGCAATCGCAATGTCAGTATATCCCGAAAAATCACAATAGATCTGCAAGGTATAGCCATACACCGCCATGAGGTTTTCAAACGAAGAATACATCAAAGGCATATCAAACACCCTATCGACAAAGTTTATGCTGATATAGTCCGAAATGACTATCTTCTTAATCAAGCCTTTGAGAATGAAAAACACGCTCCACGAAAACTCTGCTTTGGACAGCGAATAGGGCTTGTCCAACTGAGGCAAAAAGTCTTCGGCTCTGACAATCGGACCTGCGACAAGCTGAGGAAAGAAGCTGAGATAGAAAGCAAAATCGACAAACGAGGGTTGCTTTGCAATCTTTCGGCGGTATATGTCGGCAAGATAGGAGATTGCCTGAAAGGTATAGAACGAAATTCCGACGGGAAGAACAATCTTATCGACCGAAAAACTTGTTCCGAAAGTACCATTGGCAAACAAAGCCGGCACATTGACAACCTGCAACGTCGCTCCGAAACAGCCATTTATAATATCAATAATGAAATACGCATACTTGAAATAACAAAGGAAGAAAAGATTGACCACAATACCGAAAACAAGCGAGGTTTTTCGTGCTTTCGTGCTTTTCAGTCGGAAGAGCAACCTGCCAAAACCATACGTCAAAACCGTAGTAACAAAGAGCAAAAACACAAAAAGCCCGCTCGAAAGATAGTAAAACAAGAAACTGACCACCAAAAGATAGAAATGCCTTGCACGGAGCTTGTTTCTGAGCGGAGAATAGAACATCAAAACCACAGCAAAGAACACCCAGAACAACGACTGAGTAAACAGCAACGGATTATCTTGCGAAAAAGTCAGTAAATTCATCTTTACCCTATATGTCTTTCAAGTATTTTCTTTCTGCGAGCTTATACGAAAGAAATCTGACTATGTTTTACAAAAAGCAAACTTTTTTGTCATTTTCCCAAACCCCGACCCCAAACCAACCACTCCCCTACAAAATTTGTGCGATTTTTGAATGCAAGAACTCTCTTGAACAAAAAAATTCATATCTTTGTATGCAGAAATAACGAATAACAAAACAAAAACAAAGAACAGAAAAATAAAGAAGACAGAAAACAAATAGTTTGATAATAAATTGAGCTTTAAGCTCTTATTCCTCTTATTTGGAAACCGCCAATTTTCAAATCACCTAAGGGAATAAGCAGCGAAAGGTTCGCGTCTTAGGGCGTGAACCGTTTTGTGCTTATTTTAGGTGTGGGTTCTTGGCGGTACCTCAAATGAGAATAAGCAAATGCAAAGCGGTTTCGCCTTTTTTGTTTAGTCCGAATCGGAGTTTAGGGTTTCAAATCCAAACACCGATAAATTATGGCAAAGAACGAGAACCTACACAAAGCAAAAAAAGCAAAAGCAGACGAGTTTTACACCCAATTATCCGATATTGAAAACGAGTGTAAGCACTATAAAGAACACTTCAAGGGCAAAACAATCCTCTGCAACTGCGATGACCCGCGAGTAAGCAACTTTTTCTTTTACTTTTCTCAAAACTTTGAATACTTGGGCTTGAAAAAGCTGATTGCGACCTGCTACAAAAGCCGAGACATCAACCTATTCAGCGAGGGAAAGGCAGAAAAGGCAGTCTATATAGTCTATGAGGGAGACAAAAACGGCAATCACAAGGTGGAAGATAGCGAATTGGACATAAAAGAACTGCAATATGACGGCGACTTTCGCAGCGACGAATGTAAAGAACTGCTGAAACAAGCCGACATTGTAGTAACCAACCCTCCCTTTTCCCTATTCCGTGAATACGTTGCCCAACTTATAGAATACGATAAGAAGTTTTTGATAATCGGACATCAGAATGCGATAAAATACAAGGAGATATTCAGATTACTAAAAGAGAATAAAATTTGGTTGGGTTATGGATTTAAGGGTGGAGCAGGACATTTTATCTCCAAATACCAAGACATTGCAACAGCAGGAGACCACAGAGAGGGAATGATACGAGTTTCGGGTGTTACTTGGTTTACTAATTTGGAACACGACAAAAGACATGAAAAACTTATTCTTTACAAAGAATATAATCCCGAGGAAAATCCGGAAGAGTATCCCAAGTATGACAATTACGATGCCATAGAAGTAAGCAAGACAAAAGACATTCCGATGAACTATGATGGCGTTATGGGAGTTCCTATCACCTTTATGGACAAATATAATCCTGAACAATTTGAAATAATTTGGACAACAGACAGAGGAGGAGATGGAATGCTTGAACATCTTAAACTACCACATTCGCGTTATGACGCTCCTGTTGTAGCTGGTAAAGGTTTATATTCAAGAATATTCATTAGAAAGAAATAGAAAGCAGCAATGAAAATCGAATTACACAAGATTAAAATCAGAGATTTGGCAGAAGGTTATAAGGACAGCAACGAAGAAGGCGTTGTCGGTTGGAACGGCAAGCTCAATATAAGACCCAAGTATCAGAGAGAGTTTGTTTACAAAGACAAACAGAGAGATGCGGTTATCGATACGGTAAGCAAGGACTTCCCTTTGAACGTCATGTATTGGGTAAAGTGCGGCGAAGATGAATATGAGGTGCTTGACGGGCAGCAAAGAACGATAAGCATTTGCCAATACATAAACGGAGACTTCTCTTTCGACATGAGATATTTCCACAACTTGCAAGACGACGAGAAAAACAAGATTTTGGATTACGACCTTATGGTTTACTTTTGCGAAGGCACTGAGAGTGAAAAACTGAAATGGTTTCAGACAATCAACATTGCAGGCGAAAAACTCACCGAACAAGAAATTCGCAATGCAGTTTATTCGGGTTCGTGGGTCAGCAACGCAAAACGCTATTTCAGTAAAACAAATGCTCCGGCTTATGGCTTGGGTGGCGAATATATGAGCGGAAGTTCAATTCGCCAAGACTACCTTGAAACAGCCATTTCGTGGATTAGCAAAGGCAATATCGAGACTTATATGGGAAATCATCAGCACGACGCAAACGCAAACGAACTTTGGCTGTACTTTCAGAGCGTCATTGCATGGGTAAAAGCCGTTTTCCCAAATTACAGAAAAGAGATGAAAGGCTTGGATTGGGGATTGTGGTACAACAAACTGAAAAACAAAAAATTTGACTCGGAGAAATTGGAAGAGGAAGTCAGCCGTTTGATGAAAGATGAGGACGTTACAAACCGCCGAGGCATATATGAATACATCTTATTTGGCGATGAAAAACACCTAAACATCAGAGCATTCAGAGAAAGCGACAAACGATATGCCTACGAGAACCAATTAGGAATTTGTGCTGAATGTGGAAAACATTTTTCCTTTGAAGAAATGGAAGCAGACCACATAACGCCATGGTCAAAAGGCGGAAAAACCGAACGAGACAACTGTCAAATGCTCTGCAAACAATGCAACAGACGCAAAAGTAACAAATAAAAAAACATTTAATCTCCACTCGGGGCAGAGCTTGGCGGCGGCTGCCCCGAATTGTAATCTTGAGCGGACCGGACGACAAAGAAGTTTTCAAATTCAAAGACGCCAAGTTCAGCAAAGGAGTTTGGGAAATAGTTGCGGAAAGCGGCGAAATCCTTACCCTCAAGGAAGGAAAAGGCGAATTTATTCTTCATACCGACTTTTGCGATTACAAGCTAACAAAGCAATAATACAGGAAAAAGTAATATCGTATTAAAGCAAGTGCAGAGCAGAACGAATTTTGCTCTGCATTTTCTTTCTGTCTGCTTGATGTTTTGAACTTATGGAAATCGAGGTTGCCGATGTGATGAAACGGATTGGCAACTCGGAGAAGCGAAATAAACAAAAAGAAGCGACCACTTTCGTAGTCGCTTCTTTTGTTTGTGGGAGTACAAGGATTCGAACCTAGGACCCTCTGCTTGTAAGGCAGATGCTCTAAACCAGCTGAGCTATACTCCCTCTCAAAGTTAGGAACTTTTGCATTCACCATCTCACCTCATCACCTCAACGTTCCCCCCTTGTTTGCGTTTGCAAAGATACAGCCTTTTTTTGAACCCACCAAATTTTTTGGCAACTTTTTCTGCGTTTTTATATTTTCATGCCGTGTTTTTGGGTCGAAATTTGCCCGTTTTCATAGACTTTTTCGCCATTCAAATAAGTCGCAACTATCTTATTGTCAAATGTTTCACCCTCAAAAGGCGACCATGCACATTTTGAGAATAAATTTTCCTTTGAAATTGTCGTTTTTTTGTCGGGATTTATCAGCACAAAGTCGGCAAAATAGCCCTTTTTGATGTATCCCCTATCCTTAATTTGGAATAAATCTGCCGGATTGTGTGCCATTTTCTGCACTATTTGAGGCAAAGTTATCTCGTTTTGCTTTGCCAACTGCAACATGACAAGCAAAGAATGTTGCAGCGTTGGTATTCCCGAGGGAGCTTCAAAGTAGGGCTTTTGTTTTTCTTCCCATGTGTGGGGAGCGTGGTCGGTTGCAATGATGTCAATCTTATCTGTTCTGAGAGCTTCTCTGAGAGCGTCCCTGTCCTGCCGTGTCTTTACGCTCGGATTGCACTTTATAAGGTTGCCATAGTGAGCAAAATCCTCATCGCAAAACCACAAATGTACGGGAGAAACTTCGCAAGTGATGTGTTTGTGTTTCATATCGCCTTGTTCAAAAAGCGAAAGCTCTTCCTTGGTCGAAAGGTGCGCAACATGAAGGTGTGCAGAGTGCTTTTGTGCCATCTGTACTGCAAAAGAGGAGCTTTTGAAGCAGGCTTGATTTGAACGAATGAGCGGATGCAGGCTTGCCGTTGCCCTATCGCCATATTCGCTTTTGTATCGTGCAAGGTTTTGTCTTATTATGGTCTCATCTTCGCAGTGTGCCGAGATGACCTTGTCGCCTATCGAGAAGAAGTTCTCCAAACTCTGCTCGCTGTTTACAAGCATATTGCCTGTTGAAGAACCGAGAAAGAGTTTCAGTCCGCAACAATCTTCTCTCGATACTTCTTTTGCCTGCTCGCAGTTGTCGTTTGTCAAACCAAAATAGAAGCCGTAGTTACAATACATTTTCTCTTTGGCAAGCGAAAGTTTCTCTCTGAGGCGTTCGATAGTTGTGGTTGCGGGGTTGGTATTGGGCATTTCCAACACTGTTGTAACCCCTCCGGCGATTGCTGCACGACTTTCGCTCTCCATGTCTGCCTTGTACTCCATTCCGGGCTGACGAAAATGTACGTGAACGTCGATAACTCCGGGCAGAAGCAACAATCCGCCACAATCAATCCTCTCCGTGCCAAAAGGCAAATCGGATAAAGGCTCCGTACTTACCGCCTCTATCCGATTTGATTTTGTCAATACGTTTGCGTATTGAGCTTTGCCCTGATTGACCACCAAGGCGTTTTCAAAATATCTGTACATTATTCTTTTGATAGTTCGTCTTCAACTTCTGCTGCTATGGTTTGATCGACCAAAATCCTGCCGCAGTACTCGCAAACGATGATTTTCTTGTGCATTTGAATGTCCATTTGGCGTTGATGAGGGATTTTGTTGAAGCAACCGCCGCAAGCATCTCTATCGACGGTAACAACAGCCAAGCCGTTTCTCGCATTGGAACGTATTCTCTTGAATGCGGTAAGGTATCTCTCCTCTATGAGTTTCTCATTCTCCTCTGCCTTTGCCAACAACAGTCTTTCTTTCTCTTCTGTCTCCCTTATAATCTCGTCAAGCTCCGATTTCTTAACTTCTAAGTCCTTTACCTTATCCTCATATACCTCTGTATATTTCGCAATCTCCATTTTGTAGTTCTCTATGCTCGCTTTATACTCTCTGATTTTCTTTTCACAGAGTTGCTTCTCCAAGTCTTGAAACTCAATCTCCTTTGCAAGAGATTCGTACTCACGATTGTTTCTTACATTGTTCTGTTGATCGGTGTATTTGGCAATAAGGGTGTCGCATTCCTGCATTTTCAACTTCTTTTCCTCTATCATGGATTCGCAAGAAGCTATTTCATCTTTGAACTTGCCTATTCGGGTTTTGAGACCTTCGGTTTCGTCCTCCAAGTCTTGAACTTCCAAAGGCAGCTCTCCTCGTATTATTCTGATTTTGTCAATTTGTGAATCGATTTGTTGCAGTCTGTAAAGGGCAATCAATCGTTTTTCTACCGCCAAGTCCGCCTCTTCGTTTTTGATTACGGGCTTTGGGGCTTCCGTTTCTTTCACTTTCTTTGCCATGTCTATATTTTGTTTTTTATTAAATCCTAATTGTTCAGAGACTTTTTACCCGATTGGGCAAATCATCGCAAAATAAGGGTACAAAATTACAAAAGTTTTTTGATATGATTGAAACAATGTGCCGTTTTATTAGGGCTTCACTTTCAAAATGCCCTATATCTGCAAGCACAATCCTACCTTCGGCATCGAGAAAATCGTGATATTTCAAATCTCCCGTAAGGTAACAGTCTGCTCCTTTTTCGATTGCAAGAGGTATAAACTCGCTTCCGCTTCCCGAACAGAGAGCCACGCTTTTTATCTGCTTGTTTCTACCCTCCACATACCTTATGTGCGGATTGGAAAGAGCGTCTTTGACCTTCCGAAGGAAAGGTTCGACCATCAAAGGCTCGGACAAAAAGCCCATACCGCCAATTCCGAAATATCTCGGGTCGGATTGGCCAACATTAAACGGCTCAAAGCACTCCAATCCTATTGTTTTGGCAAGCAGAGTATTCACTCCGTCCTTTGCCGCATCAAGATTGGTGTGGGAAGAATAAAGACATATATTGTTTGTAACAGCTTTGAGTACTGTCTTTGCAACATTGTTTTGCGGCAAGAGACTCTTTAAGCCTCTAAACACCAAGGGGTGATGTGATACAATAAGGTTGCACCCCTTCTCTATGGCATTGTCGATAACCTTTTCGCTCACGTCCAAACACACAAACACGCCACTGCAAACCTCATCTTTGCTTCCGCAAAACAGACCTGCGTTGTCATAATGCTCTTGAAAAGAAAGCGGTGCAATGGATTCAAGAAGGTCTGTAATATCTCCTATTTTTACTTCCATATTGTCTCAAAACATTCTATTGGTTCACTGTTCTAAATCCTCTCGGTTCTGCTATTTCGAGCGAGATTACTCTTCCGATTGCAGGATGTCGGAAAGATATTCCGTTCATACATATCTTTGAGAAATTGTTTGACATTGCCGCTCTGTCAAAATCACAATCTGCCACAATCGGATTGCCGATTTCGTTGAACAATTCCCTGCAATCTTTCATGTTTCCTTCGGTTTGTATTACTTCAAGCACCGAAAGGCTCTCGTCTTTGAGGCTTATCTGCTCTGCCAAGCGGTACTTCAAGCTCACAACCCTGCCGCTACCTTTGAGAATGTAGTTGTTGAAGCGTCCGTTCTCTCCTTTGAGCAAATCGTTTCTTACAATGCAGACATATTGTTTTGTTATCTTGTTCCAAATTGCCGATATAGCTGCGGCAGAACGCTTGTCCCTTGCAAGAACACACAATCCCGAATCATAATCTCCCACTTGGCATACCGGAAACACAGACTGAGCATCACCATATTTACGTTTCAAGTATGATTTTGTCATACTGCAAATCGTCTTTCCTTTGTAAGAGACCTCCGAAGCGAACTTCACTCCGCATGACTTGTTCACCACAATCAGGTTTCTGTCCTCAAAAATAATTGGCAGGTCGGTTTTCTGTTTTGATACGCCCTTTCCTCCCGAATACTTTGTATATTCGATGCTTTCACCCTTCTTGATGAGCATTTCCAAGCTCTTTATGGTCGCTCCTTTGTAGCTTATGCAGCCGTACATTATCATTTTCTTCAACTTGGTAACAGAAGTTTCGGGAAATGTTGTCCCAAGCAGTTTCAACAAGTTACAATCTTCTTTTGCCGTTATTTTCATATTTTTCCGTTTATCGACCTGCAAAAATACGTTTTTTTTGAGTAACTTCGCACCATTAAAACAATGATATTGTTATGTCGATTATTGTGAACAACCTTACGAAGGTATATGGAAAGCAAAAAGCCTTGGACAATGTCTCTTTGTCCATTGGAGATGGTGAGATTGTGGGATTGCTCGGACCAAACGGTGCAGGCAAATCGACAATGATGAAAATACTGACTTGTTTCATTCCTCCTACTTCGGGTGAAGCGAAGGTATGCGGCTACGATATTTTCGATAATCCGATGGAGATAAAGAAATCGGTAGGCTATCTGAGCGAACAAAACCCTCTATATATGGATATGTATGTGAGAGAGTTCCTTTTGTTTGTTGCAGGAGTGCATAAAATAGAGCGAAAACTCAGAAAAGACAGAGTGGAAGAGATAATCGCTCTTACGGGTCTTGAAAAAGAAGCAAACAAAAAGATAGAAGCACTGAGCAAAGGCTACAAACAGCGAGTAGGCATAGCACAAGCGTTGATACACGACCCCAAAGTTCTCATTCTTGACGAACCCACAACAGGATTAGACCCCAACCAGCTTGTGGAAATACGAAACCTCATCAAACAAATTGGCAAAACCAAAACCATACTTCTTTCAACCCACATAATGCAAGAAGTAGAAGCAGTATGTTCAAGAGTAATCATCATCAACAACGGACGATTGGTTGCCGACGATGAGACCAAACACCTTTCGGCAGGCGGCAGTTTAGAGAAGACATTCAGGGAAATAACCGCAAATATCTGATGAAGCTATTGCGATTTGTTTTGCTTTTGCTTTTTGCAATCACACCCCTTACAACCACTGCTCAGCCAAAAGAACTGCAGCACTACTCGTTTATCGACTACAAAGCGAACAAAATAGAGTACTGCGGCAACTCTTTCAACTCTTTCAAAAAGCTATATGCCAAGTTTGTCCGTCCGATTAAGCAAGGCAAAGGACAAGTGCATATCCTGCATATTGGAGACTCTCACCTGCAAGCAGACTTTTTCAGCGGAAGAGCAAGAGCAAATTTCCAGTCGATACTTCCCGGGCTTCAAGCATCAAGAGGTATGGTCAGCCCCTTCACAAACGGCTGTCCCGACAGCTACAAGCTCTCTTACAGTCCGCAGTGGAAACACCACAACATACTCTCAAACAACCCTCAACACAACACTTTTTTTGCAAACACAGTAAGCACCAATGCTCAAAGTGCCGAAATCACCATAGAAGTAAACAATCGCAACCCTGTGAAATACGACTTCAACGACCTGAGAGTTTATCATTCTCCTCTAAAAGAAGGCGATGAGATAAGCATAGACTATCCTTCATACACCAAACGCCACAACGAAAATGGCTACACCTTGTTTTCGCTCAACGACTACACCGACAAAATAACCGTAAGGGTAAACAAATCGAGTGATGACACGTTGTACATTTATGGATTTTACTTTGATAGTGGCGATGCAGGAGTTGTATATAACGCAATCGGAGTAAACTCTGCCGAAGCCCGACACTACATAAATACAAACAACGATGCAATACTCAAAACACTGCATTTAGACCTGATAATCATAAGCCTCGGAACAAACGATTGCTACGAACCGGGCGGAGTAAAGACCTTTGAACACAACATGGAAACCCTGATAGCCAAAATAAGAACCCAACTTCCCGAAGTGGCAATACTTTTGACCACTCCTTCCGACTGTTGGTACAAACGCAAACAAATAAACCAAAATATGCAACAAGCCTGTGAGCAAATCAAACAAGTGGCACAAAAAAACAACTGTGCAGTCTGGGATTGGTACAGCATAATGGGCAAAAAAGGCTCTTCGACCAAATGGGAACGAGAAAAACTAATGCAAAAAGATAAAGTACATCTGACGCTCTCAGGTTATTATTTACAAGGAGACATGATGTACAACGCACTATGGGAAGAGATAGAAAAGTCCATTTTCATGCGATAAAGTTTTGCTCACTTTGAAATAAAGTCATACCTTTGCAAAAGATTTTTTTAGCGTAATAAAGTCTAACATATTAAAAACGTAAGATTATGGTAAAAGTAGCAATTAACGGATTCGGTCGTATCGGCAGAGTCTCATTTAGGAACATACAAAGAAAAACAAATGTTGAGGTTGTGGCTATCAACGACTTGACCGATGCAGCAACACTTGCACACTTGTTGAAGTACGACTCTGTTCACGGCAGATTTGACGGAGAAGTAAAGGCAGAAGGCGAGTATTTGGTGGTAAATGGCAAGAAGATACGCGTTTACTCCGAGAAAGACCCTGAACAACTACCTTGGGGAGAACTCGGAATAGACATAGTAATCGAATCGACAGGTCATTTCAAGACCAAAGCCTTGATGACAAAGCACATCAAAGCAGGAGCAAAGAAAGTAATCTTGACAGTGCCTGCAGACAAAGCAGAGGACGTAGATGCAACAGTGGTTTTGGGAGTAAATGACAACATATTGACAAAAGAAATGACTTGTGTGTCAAACGCTTCTTGCACAACCAACTGCTTGGCACCTATTGCAAAAGTCTTGAACGACAACTTCGGCATTAAGCGTGGCTTGATGAACACTGTTCACTCTTACACCAACGACCAACACATCTTGGATTTGCCTCACAAAGATTTGAGAAGAGCAAGAGCAGCAGCTTGTTCAATCATACCTACTTCAACCGGAGCAGCAAAGGCAGTGGGCTTGGTTATCCCCGAATTGGCAGGCAAATTGCACGGATTGTCGATGAGAGTTCCTACACCTGACGGTTCAGTTGTGGATTTGACAGTAGAGTTGGAAAAGAACGTAACAGTAGAAGAAGTAAATGCAGCAATGAAAGCAGCAGCAGAAGGTCCGATGAAAGGTATCTTGGAATACGTAGAAGACCCTATCGTAAGCTGCGACATAGTTGGCAACACCCACTCTTCAATCTTCGACTCGAAGCTCACAATGGTAATGGACGGCAACTTTGTAAAGGTCGTTTCTTGGTACGACAACGAGAACGGATACTCAAACAGAGTGTGCGACTTGGCTGAAAGATTGGCAAAACTAATCTAACTTGCCGAAAGAAAATAACAAAGCGGCGTATCGTCAAAGCGGTACGCCGCTTTCTTTATACCCTCTTGCCAATTCATTTTACAAATTCAACTCCACAAAGTCTGCAAATCGCAGAATTTTTCCCGCAGAACGGCTGTCAAACAACAGATGTTCAAAATCACGTTTCTTGACATTCAAATCTATTGTTGCCAATTTGCTTTTGAGAGCTTGTTTTAATTCTTCGGGATTGCTTATCCCCGATCTTGCGGCAAGGAACTCATACGACGGCTTGGCAAACATACAATCATAGAAGTCTCGTCCTTTTGCTCTTGCAAGCAAAGCCGACAATTTCATGCTCAACAAGACCGAAGTCGAAGGAGATCGATATTTTGCCGATAGTAGTTGAGGAGTGATTGTGTTTGCCTACGCTGTCGGATTTAGAACTTTCCCAATCGAAATAGAGGCTATTTGTCCTGCTTTTTTGCCGAGCGAACTTGTTCGGTTGTTATGATGTTGTTCATTATCGCATACAACACCAAGGCAGCCGAAGAGTGTATGTTGATTTTCTTGGCTATGTTTTTGCGGTGAGTGGCAACGGTGTTTGTCGATATGCAAAGACGGTCGGCGGTTTCTTTGTTACTCATTCCCATGGCAATACAGCCTACAATTTCTTTCTCTCGTTCGCTCAGAGTGCTATCTCTCTCCTCCGAGAGAGCCTGATTGAACTTTCTGCCTCCCGAGGCTTCAATTCGCTTGACTTGTTCGACAAAAAGAGTAGTCTCCATCTTGCAATGGCAGGTCAAATCCTCCTCCAGCATAAAGATGTCGTAAAGAAGAGAATTTAACAACATACCATCCGCATTTATGTCATAGAACTTGATTATCAGCTCTCTGAGTTCTGACAATTTTTTCTCTATCGGGCTTCGATGCAACAGGCTCATGTCTATTGCAACAGGCTTTACCTGCTTTCCCTTCAACAAAGCATCAATATAAGGAAAGACCTCCTTCTCCTCTTTCTCCATGTGCCTCTTGACATATAGTGCATACTCATCAAAGAACTTCAATATCATGAAAGCCAATTCGTTATCTGTCAGACTGCCGACAGCTTCTATAAGTTTTTTCCTTATTGTGGGGAACAAATAATCAAGATAGTACTTGTGCGAATTTTGCAAATAGCCGAGCAGACACTCAATCGAAAGATTGACCTCAGGGTCATAAAATCTCACAGCCTTGGTGTGAAAGTTCAAGACCGCCAAAACAGTATTGCAATCCAACGCCTTTTCCTGACAAATCTGCCTTATCGTCCTGTCTCCAAAGCCGCAACCTATTCCGAAACGAGCAATGACACACAAAAGCTCCGGCGTTTGGCATATCACATCGTACAACTTATCATTTTCACAACAATATCCTTTCATCTCTCTTCAACTCTTGTATTAAAAATACCCTTTTTGCGGTATTGCCCACATAGGCAAATGACACTAATTTTGCAGCGTAAAAATTTGTAAGTCGTTTCTAAAATTTTAATTGTTCCTTCAAATTCGGAGGCGGAATGGTAAAGGGGTTTGACCGTTCCGCTTCTTTTTTTGTGCAAAGGTATAAAAAAATAGGACAATTTGACCAAACATACAACTCAATATTTGTTCCACACGGCAGCTTGTTTGTCAGAATAAATCATTATTTACCAATCAGAAAGCAAAACGGCGAATTATTTTCTTAACTCAGCGTTTCAGTCGGGTAAAACGGCGAGTTATTTTGCTGAAACGGCGTTTTGTTGTATCTGATTTGCAGAGGTTTACAAATGCGATTATCTCTTTTCTCTTTGCCATGCTTATTTTGAATTGGACAATATCAAAAAAAACAT
>SAMEA3663010__coassemble_187_pt1 | contig 29736 bp, 23 predicted proteins | sample SAMEA3663010__metabat2_low_PE_013 | metagenome-assembled genome bin SAMEA3663010 (sample SAMEA3663010) | pig gut metagenome | biome: pig gut; feature: pig-associated habitat; material: faeces | place: France | collected 2012 | reverse complement strand
AAGAAATGTACTCGTTTTGGTGTGTCTTTTGGGACTGACACTCCTTGCAAAGGGACAAAGCTCCTCTTTTTTGCAAAACATGGAAGAACAGATGAGTGCTCTGCAAGACACAATGTTTATGGCAGGCAACGACAATGAGCGATTTAATGCCAATGAACGTTTTATCTCTGCACTCGAAAATTGTTTGGAAATGCCCAATAGTTTCAATCATGACTTTGCATTGCTCGACAAGATAAGCATTCTGACCTCAAAGGACAAACGTTTTAGAATTTTTACTTGGGCGGTGGTCTCTTCCGAAGGCGAGTATTCCAATTATGGTTTCATTCAAGCCAAAAATGAAGCGAGCGGAGAGTATGAAGTATATCGCTTGATGGCTCGCAACGATGAGATTTTCTCGCCTCAGGAGCAGAAACTATCCGACAGTTGTTGGTTTGGAGCGGTGTATTATGACCTGATAACCTCAAAACACGAAAATATAACATACTATACACTCTTGGGATTTGACGGAAAAGACATCTACTCCAAACGAAAAGTCATAGAGCCAATCACATTCAAGCACAACAGCGGCAGACCGACCTTCGGAGCTCCCATATTTTACAAACAAAAAGGTTTGAAACGCATGATTTTTGAGTATGCTCCCGATGCAGCTTTCAATCTCTTGTATGACAATCAGTTTTTTGAGGTTGGCGGAATTAAAAAGGCAGGTAAAAAGCCAATGAAGAAGAACCGACCTTTTGAAGTTGAAGAGAAGCAAATCGAAAAAGCATGGCTGATTTTGTACGACGAGTTGGAGTCGAAAACAGATGCCGTGTCAGGCTTTATGCAGCTCAATGTGCCGAGCGGAAAAGTGGAGGGAATGGTGTTTGAGAGAGGAAGGTGGAGAAAAGTCGATAACTTGGTGCCGAGAAACAAAAAGAAGAAAAACGAAACCGACAACGGGAACTACGATTTCTCCAAAGAAAAGAGACTCTATTAAGAAGTGAAATAATTTGTTCCCGCAAACCCGAGCGACCTTACGAAATATAGACATATAACAATCTCTCGACACCGCTTGCCAACAAGAGGGTGAACAAATGAAAGAGGCAACGGCATTTCTCGAATGACTGACGTATATAGACAATACCACTGACGGACAGAGCAAACGCAAGGCTTACCTTTGTATGAGAGCAACATGACCTACACAATCGCAGAGAACTCTTTATGAAAGGCATCGACTATTCATATTATTATCATATCATTACTAACAAGAGGAATAGGAATGAAAGAGACAAAGATGAAGAATGCAAAAGAGTAAAGAATTGAAGCATAACGACAAGAGAAAAGGGTGAAGCAAGAAACAAAATGCAGGAAAATGCTTTGAAAGGTGGACGATATACACCTTTGAGAGCGAAATTTTGCAACGAAAGGACAATAGTATAAATATGGATAAAGTTAAAGAGATATTGAGCAGATGGGAGGCTTTGCAACCTCTTTCCGACAGAGACAGAGAGATGCTCAGCCGCCGATTTACCATTGACTTCAACTATAATAGCAATCACATAGAGGGCAACACGCTGACCTATGGGCAGACGGAAATACTGCTGTTGTTCGGAAAAGTTATTGGTGAGGCAGATGTGAGAGATGTGCAGGAGATGACAGCCGGCAACGTGGGGTTAAAGATGATGACGCAAGAGGCTCGGTTGAAAGACTATCCTTTGACGCAAAACTTTATTCGCACGCTTCACAAGACATTGTTACGAGAGGACTATACGATATATCGCACACTTGCCGGCGGCGTTCAAACAAGCTATGTCATACATGCAGGACAATATAAGACTCGTCCCAATAGTGTGATAACAAGATACGGCAGCCGTTTTGAGTATGCCTCACCCGAAGAGACACCGGCGTTTATGACCGATTTGGTAAATTGGTATAACGAAGCAGAACAGTCGGGCAAGTTTACACCAATAGAATTGGCTGCATTGTTTCACTACCGATATATCCGGATTCATCCGTTTGAAGACGGCAATGGTCGAATAGCCCGCCTGATGGTCAATTATATCCTTTTGAGGAACGGCTTTCCTATGATTGTTGTCAGAAGTCGAAAAAGAAATGAATATTTGGAGGCACTTCACAAGACCGACTTGACCGTCGGGGCAAGTCCGTATTTGGGAGCGCACGCTTCAAAACGAGACATTCAACAGTTTTTGACCTACTTTACCAACCTTTTTGTTGAAGAGGTTACATATCATATCCGTTTTTTGACCGAAAGAGGGGAGAATGTGTGGTGGTTTGACGGCGAACGTATCTTGTTCCGTACCGATACGACAAGCAGAATACTCAATTTGATGTACGAGTTTCCCGACATTACCATACCAAGGCTGTCGAAAGAAGTGGGCATAAGTATGAATGCCGTAAACAAACAAATCAAACAACTCACAGAAAAGGGATACATACAACGCACAGAGAGAAACGGCAATTGGCGGTTGATTATAACACCTTCAATTTAGTAGCGTATGGATTTTTGTAATTGGGCCTCTTTGATATTGTATTAAACAACGATAGTTTGAAACTGTTTGTTGCAATGCCGAAGTTGCGGTTACAAGTCTGCAAAGGCGGTGTGGTTTTGTCATTTGAGGAGTAAATAAAGAGAGGGAACGAATGCTTTGTTCGTTCCCTCTCTATTTTGCTTTTGTGTCTTGGTTTAGTGGTTAAACATATCTTTGTTGAAGAAGTCCAATATCTCTATGCAACTTGCCTTCATGGCTGCGGCGGGAGATTGGGGGTTTAGTTCGATTGCCCGAGTGTAGTTGTTGATTGCTTCTTTCCAATGGTTGCCACGGCGAAAGGCGTTACCTCTGACGTAATATGCCTCGTCCTTCAACTCATTGTCCTTGTCGGCAACCAATTTGTCGAGCAGGCTCATCGCTTCTTCGAGTTTGTCCTCTGCCAAGAGGACTTTTGCTTTTTCAATATCATCTGCACTTATCATCTTTTCAATACATTTTAGTTGTATATCATGAATGTACCTGTCTGACTTTCTTCTTTGTTCGGAGCATCGTTGTGTCGGTAAACCACTTTCCACACATACACTCCCTGCATCACCGTGCTACCCTTGTAGGTACAGTCCCATGCCTTTTCTATGTCGTCTGTTTGGAATACTCTTTCGCCATTGCGGTTAAAGATTTCCAAGTTGTATGAGACAATGTTGTCAATCCAAAGGCGGAACTCCCTGTTTGCAGGGTTGTTGTCGTGAAGGTATATTCCGGTAGGTGCCCACAAATAGTGGTCTCTCTTCACTCTCACAAAGGTTGATATAGAGTCGGTGCAACCTGCCGGCGATACTGCCACAAGCGATATGTCAAATCTCATCGAGGTATCGGTAAGTTCAAAGGTGTGAACGAACGATTCGTTGGTCGAAGTGTAGCCGTCGCTCAATCGCCATTGTCTCGAATCGTTACCTGTTGAGCCGTCGGTAATTATTATTGTAGGGTCAAGGGCATCAAGCACGCTCGGATTGAGGCGAATGTAAGGAGTAGGCTTCGGCTCTACCGTAACCTTTACCTCATCTTGGCTGTGGCAGTTGATGTCGTTGTAACCATGAACCTTATATAGGGTGGTTGCACTTGGCGATACAACAAAGTTGGTTGCATTCGCCCCGTTTACGGCAGGGTCTGTGGTCTCCCACACCCATCTTGTGGCATCTCCGTTCACGCTTATCTCTGCACTCTCACCCTCACAAATCAACTTATCTTCCGAACACATCACCTGAGGAAGCGGTCTGACAATGACGGTTGCCGATTCTATTGTTTCACACATTGCAGGAGGCAGTTTGACGCTCACCGTATAGGTTTGGTCGGTTGCAGGAGTTACCAATATGGATTGCTCTGTGCTGCCGTTGTCCCACTCAAACGTACAACCTCCCGGAGTAGAGTTGGCAGTAAGCCTTGTGGAAGTACCCTCACAAATGTCCATCGTTCCCGTAATGGTAACCTCGGGAGAGTCGTTCACCGTAACTACAATCTCGTCCGAAGCAGTACAACCGAGGTTATCGGTCTTGGTAAGGGTGATTGTCTCCGTGTGGTCGGGAGCATAAACCAACGTATCGCCCGTTGCTCCCGTACTCCAAGAAGAAACACCCTCATGCTCTTTCAAAATATCGGTAAGAGTAATCTCCGTTCCCTTGCAGATTGTGAAGTCTTCTTGCAACTCTACGTTGAAACTTCTGTTTACTATGACACAAGAGTCATATCTGGTGCAGACCAAAGTGCCGAAGTCATCGTAGTTTTCAATCTTGAAGATGTACTTCACCTCATCAACAGCAGGGTTGTTGGCACGATTGAAAGTAGCACCCAAAACGGTCAAAGTGTCAGCGTCTGCATTGCGAGGAGACATCTGATAGTACTTGCCGTTGTCTCCGCCGCCCGAAAGAGCAAAATTGACAATCCCTCCGCTGCACACAGTATCTTTGTATTCCACGTTCTCGTTGTGAGAAATCACAATATCGGGCATATCAATAGGATAATACACAGCAGTCGAATCCCAAACCTCAAACTCGTTTCCGTCATCTCTCACAATGGTATTCTTGCAGAAAAACCTTGTAGGACCTTCCTGTGCAGTTACATCTACAGTAACAACTCCGTCCATATCGGCAGCAACCTCCACCATCGGAGCAGAGTAATCAAATGCAGCTCTTTTCTTCCATTCCACACCATAGTTGTCAAGCTGTCCGCTCGGTTTGATACGCCAAGCCTCGTTTTGTGCTCCCCAAACGCTATTATTGTAACTTTGTCCGCTTGCGTTGGTTATTGTACAAGCCTGTGTTCCGTCTGCATTGTGTATTCCCAATGTAGCCTTTCCACTTTGCCAGCCGGTACAAATTGGTTTGTTTTGCAAATAAAACTCTATTACATTGGTTGTTTCGTACAATACGACCATGTGAGTTGCAATCAAACTTGTACAACTGAACATAGGAACTTGGTAGAAACTCAACACCATCTTTCTGCAAGGATATTCACCGATGACATCAAAATAAACATCTCCTGCCGATGTAAAGATGATGTCGTAATAGGGTGCCATGATGCAGTTTTTGTACCTGCTCGTATTTGGTATAGGTCCCAACTGTTCTTGTGTATATTGACAATGCTTACAAGTTGCACCCGGAGGAGTTACGCAATCGGGATTATTGATGTCGAAAGAAATAAGTCCGTTTGCCCCAACTACTGCATATTGATAGGTCTGTCCGTAAAAGTCAAATGTAAAGTCGGGAATACCGGGTTGAGGCGGGTGTCCGTAGTTCAACGAAAAAAGCGAACCCCATGTATCATCGGAATTACACAACTGTCCTGCGTACGATGCTACCGTTCCTCCCAAATTAAATGGCACAGGCGGCTCGTATGGAATTTGTTCAAACACATAGCTTGACGAACCTCCCGGAGCAAATGTTTCAGCTCCCAACAAATAAGTTTGACCACACTGCATCTGTATGCCGTTGTTCAGCTCGTTTGCCGAAAAATCAATAGTGTCGCGAACGCCCTGATTGATTGAGATTTTCTTTGCATATATCGCCGCACAACCCTGAGAATAAACCTCAAAAGGCAGAAGCAATACAACCAACAATGCTGTCAAAACAATTTTTCTCATAAATAACTGCATTTTGTATAACAACAATTTTTTCAAAACTACATCACCGCTCTCTCGCATGGTCTTTTGCACAGCGATTGAGAAGTGCAAAACTACTAAAAAACCTCCTAACAGACACCTTTTATTTGAAAAATGTTTGCCCTTTTCGATAGTTTTTGCCCTTTCGGTACAGAAAACCGATTGTAGTGGAACATAATTTGGGCAAAATCACAACTTGCTCAAAAACAAAGCGGCGTTCGGTATGCAACTACAAGGTAAATCCGAAAGACCAAGCAAGAGACTATTTTTCTTCAAAGTCAAATTCACCGAAATAAGAAGAGAATGGAATTGATATATCTATGAATTGGAATGAAGGACAACATTCCTTTCCTAATTTGAGTATATCATATATCTTTCTGCATTCGGCATCTGCTGTGGCATAATAGCAAATATCATCTTCCACATCTGCTTGTGCAAACATCTTGGTATCATTGGGAATAATTGCACGTTGCGACATTTCAGCTCCCCTTCGTTTCTTTTCCTCATAAACATGAGCCATCATCTTGCCTGCTTTCACAGAGTGGCTGATGTTAAAGGGCAACACCATCACATTCCTAAGGGGCAAATCAAATATGTCTCCCCTCACACAATATTCCGCAATGGCAATAGTGCTGACTTTTAATACAATGTCATTTTCTAAAAAATAGCGATAATACCCAAGGGCGTTTTTATGCAGTTTTTCTTCGGGATTTAACAGTCTGATGAAGAAACTTGTATCTAACAATACGCTTGTCTGTGTCATAACACACCCTCCCTCATATTTGCCAACCACACATTTGCATCAATGCCTTTCCATTTGGGTGATGCTCGCGAAATAAGCCGTTTCAAGTAATCTTCATCGAACTTAGGGCTATAATCAATCAATTCCAACAACTCCAACGAAGACTTATCAATATCACCGGTTTTCGCATTCTGTTTTGCTTTGACCCTCGCTCCATACTTGCGATATAGAGGATTTCCTTCTATTTCTGACAAGTAGTCCTTATTTGCTTTGATAGTCAATAAGCCTGCCTCCTTGGTGTCTAAATGTATATTTGCCTTGTCTTTTCCTCCGGCATCAACAAGGATACCATAATAATAATCTTCCACATCGACCATGATATTTTCATGACGTTCATATCTTGTATTTCGGTCTATTACAAACTTTCTATCGGGTTTGTCTGAGGTGGCAATCTCTATGGTGTAGTCATTCCTTATTGCATAGGCTTGCAGGGTTTCAATAGCTCTTGCACTACTTGTTTCCAATCGGTCAATAGACCCCTTTTCTATCTCAATGGCAGAGAAAATAGCAGAAAGGGCAAGCACACTTTGAAGAGATGTCTTGAAAATATTTACAACCGAACCTTCCCTTATCTCATAAGCAATGACAGGACGGCTCTTCTTGCTTTTTGGGTCGGGATACAACAAAGCCTCAATGGTATCGAACAGAAGTCTAATCTGTGCAATATCAAAGTTGGCAGGCACAAGGCTTTCATTTCCCTTTTTGCCAATAATCCTCAGCTGTATCTCGTCTTGGTTCATACAAATTGATTATGCCCTGCAAAGGTATGGAAAAACTTTGAAACACCAAATAAACAGAGCAAAAAACATCGGAATAGACAGAATAAGGGCGAAGGTGTAAATGGTTTTCAGTAGAAAAACAAAGCGGCGTTCGGTTGAGTTAAAACGCTGTTCTGCTCATAAAAAGACGCCGTTTCGGTTTGTTGAAACGGCGTCTTGTCAAAGTAATATAATTCAAAGTATTAACCTTCTGTTTGCAAGACTGTTATTTTGCTATGTGTTTCAAGGCTCCGCTTTCGGGGTCAAACAGCAATCCCGACGGACAATCCATTATGCAGGTGGTTTGTCCGAACTGTGATATGTTTACTGTTTTGTCAAACACTTTTTCTCCCGAAGTAATCGAGACTTTTACTTGCTCGGGAATGCGGTAATATACTCCCACACCTTTTTTTGCCAAACGTTTTTGTAATTTGTCGTCCTTAGATTTTTGAGCCTCTGTTTTGGTTTGCTCTTTGGTTGTGTTGAAGCTGTGAAGGTTGGCAACAATGGTAGGTATATCCGAAGGCGAGTTGAGCGGTTTTACTCCCTCTTGTTCCGAAAATTTGAATACTCCGACAAGCAGGTCTTGTTCCACAATAAGGGGCTTTTCGGGAATGATGGTAAAAGTGTAGTGCAGCTCTTCCGATTGTCTGCTTCCTGCAAACATCGCAACGTATGCCTCAATCATTTCGTCCAACTGCTTATACATATATTCCACTGTGTTGTTCATGTACGTTCCGTCTATGCTTCCCGATAGTATGTCGATTTGTTTTTCTTTTAGTCGTTCGATTTGTTTTACTGCTTTGTCGGCTGTCATTCCGGGCAGGCTCTCCAACATTCCTGCTTCAAGATAGCGTTGTTCGTATGTGGGCAGGGTCGATTTGGTTTCGGCTGCCGGCTTTTGTTTTGCGGCTCTTGCAGGGCGTTTCTTCTCACAAGGAGGCATCATCTGTTGCGGAGGCACTTTCCCTATTTCAGACAGACAGCCTGCATCGTTCAACTGCACACATACTCCGTCTTCGTACTGCAAGAAGTAGGTCGAAGAGTTGTCCGCAATGGTTTTGGTGCGGATTTTAATGTCCTTGATTCGGTAAGAAACTTCGTCCGAAAGAATGATGTTCTTCAATCCGAGCAGATAAGCATAGTCGGCATAACAGCCTTTGTACTCGGTGATTTTCTCTATGCACACATCAAATACCAATTCTGTCTGAGGCAGCGAATAGTATATTCCGTTTGTTCCGAAAGGTGCATTGTCGAGAGTGAAACTTCTGTATTGCTGAGCAAACACATCGATAGATAGTATTGACAAAGCAATCAGCAAAATTGATTTTCCGAATATCTTTTTCATAATTTCTTATTGTTTGTTGATTGTTATAACTCCTACTTTATTCGTTTTAGTGTCCTTGATTGTAAAATTGTCTCTTCCCTGACTGCCAAAGAGGGTGAGAAGAGAGACAATCGAGTGAAGATTGACCCCTTGCGGCATTGCAACTTTCTGCATGGTCTCAAAGTTGCTGTCCAATACCAAGAGGCTGCCGTCTTTGGCTGCGTATGCCTTGCCTGCAACAAAACAACCTGCCGCATCAAAAGTTTTGTCTGTAAGGGGTGTGCATTTTGCGGAATTGTAATAAGACCAACCTTTTTCGGTTTTTGCAACCAATATACCCTCGCGGTCTGCACCAATGGTGATGAAGTTGTCGGGTATTCGTCTGTTGTCAGAATAGATACGCACTTTCTTGTCTTTGTCTTTGTATTCCACATAGTTGCCAAACACCAAGACCGACTCGCTCTTTGGAAAGTCTATGATGTTGCCGTCTTTGCAAAGCATCTTTGAACCTTTCTTGTAGTCAAAAAAGGCAATCAGCTCAGCTGTGTTTGAAATGCGTGCCTTGCCATATACAAAATCGACAACCACATTGTTGTTTTTATCGACTGCACCCCATTTCTTGCCTTTGCGAACGCACAAGCAGTCGTTCACCACTCCCAACACCTCGTCGTATTGAGGTTCTATGAGCCATTTCCCCTCTGAGGAGAGCAAGCCGTATGACAAATCCTGTTCGGTAATCAACAAAAGGTTGCCTTCCTTGTTGCGAATTAAATCGAGAACAACGCCGTCGGTCTTTGCGACAACTTGGTTGGAGGTGTTCAGAACGTATGTGGTCAATCCTTCGTATGCAACAAAGAAAGTGTCCTGACGAACAACCACATCGACCCTGTCGTACTTCGGCTCTACATACAGAACGTAGTTTTTGCCGAGCAAGCCTTTCTTCATGTCCTGAGTAATCGAGAAGAAAGCATCATACTTTGTGGGCTCTATGACCTGATAGAGCGGTTGGGCAAGCATATCGCCCTCTTGGGAGAAGAGAGCCTGAGCTCCGCTCGGAAGGTATGCCTTGATGAATACTCCTTGCGGAGTGGTGAAGGTCAAGAAATCTTCAAACTGTGGTTTTGCCATGATTTTTCCATTCTCGTCCAACAGTCCCGACATCGGCACTCCTTCGTGAGTGTGGACTTGGTAGGCATACAACTTGCCTGCAACCAAGGTTTCCAACGACAAGAACTGAGGCTCTACCGTTACAACGCCTTGGGAATTGACCATTCCGAAAAGTCCGTTTTGCTTTATCACAACAGCATTGCCCACTCTGGAAACAATCATCAGACTGTCGCCCAACATACGCTTGTTTTGCTTGTCTATCAATCTCAGTTCGCCATTGTCAAACACAATGCACGAGCCTTGGTCAAACAAATTGAGCTGTGTCTTGTCCTCGGTCTGAATATCCACATTGGCAGGGTATGAAGCCTCAATGAGAATATTGCCTTCGGTGTCGGCAAAGCCTGCCTTGCCATCTTGCACAAAGGTAATCACATCGTCGCCCAAGGCATCGATATAGTCGTATCGGCACGGAAGAATACTCTTGCCGTCTTTCACCACTCCCCATTTGCCGTTGTCTTTGACTGCAAAATACTTTCCGTCCAACGACTGCACCGAATCATATTTTATTTCAACGCTCCATTTCAGATACTCCTGAGCCGAAACACCTGTTGCAATCATCAGGCAGAGCAATACTGCAAATATATTTTTTTTGTTCATGATATGTTATGATGTTTGTTTCTACAAAGAGGGTTCTTGTTGAGAAAGACAGTGAAAGCTGCCCAAGCCCCAGATAATATCGGTCGAGTCTATGCCGACAATCTTCCTGTCGGGGAATAAACTCTCCAATATACACAAGGCTTTCTCGTCGTTGTCGCAACGATAGGTCGGCACAATCACCGCCTTGTTTGCAATATAGAAGTTGGCATACGAAGCCGGCAGACGCATATCGTCCCACACAACGGCAGAAGGCATTGGCAGCTCGACAATATCAAGCTGCTTTCCGTCTTGAAGCCGTGCCGTCTTCAAAAGAGAAAGGTTGTCTTGAAGCACTTGGTAGTTGGCATCGTTTTTGTTTTCTTCTACCACCGTAACAACCGTTGTGGGATTGACAAAGCGGGTAATGTCATCGACGTGTCCGTCTGTGTCGTCGCCCTCAATGCCTTCTCCCAACCATATCACCTTATCCACATTGTAGTATTGGCAGAGCTTTTCTTCAATCTCGCCTTGCGAAAGAAGGGGATTGCGGTTCGGGTTCAAAAGGCAGGCAGTTGTTGTGAGCAAAGTGCCGCAACCATTGACGTCTATTGAGCCTCCCTCCATGACTATGTGCGGGTGAAAGACTTCAAGATTCATTTCTTCTGCTATTTTGAGCGGAATGATGTTGTCGAGTTCGCAAGGGTACTTGCCACCCCAAGCGTTGTAATCCCAATTTACCAATGCCTTTTGGTTGGCTTTGAGAACAAAGGCAGGACCATGGTCTCTGCACCATGCGTCGTTGGTTCTGAAAAAGTGGAACTTCACTCTCGACAAATCGGCTTTAAGCTCTGACAAAGCCTCCGTGATTGTCTCTTTTGCAGCTTCGTCTTCCACGTTGATGTTTACTATTTCTGATTTTGAGAGTTCGGCAATGAATTTGTGATATGAGGGGAATATGGTGTCTATCTTGCCGGGCCACGAGTTCTCATTGTGCGGATAGCTGAGCCATGTGCTCTCGTGTTTGTGCCATTCGGCAGGAAAGTAAAATCCCAAGTCTTTCGGTGTTTTCATTATGGTGTCTATGGTGTTTTATTCGTCAATAAATCTTTTGCAAATCGGCTGATAGGAGTCTATTCGCCTGTCTCTCAAATATGGCCAATGCTTTCGGTAGTGGTCGGTGAGAGAAAGGTCCAATTCTACGACGGAAGTTTCCTCCTTGTCGTGCGATGCTTTGTACAAAAGTGTGCCAAAAGGGTTGGAAACGAAACTTCCTCCCCAGAAAATCATGTCTTTTTCTCGTCCTACGCGGTTTACCGACACTGTATGCACTCCGTTAGCTATTGCATGAGAGCGTTGAATGCACTGCCATGCCTCATATTGTTCGCGGTTTGTCGCCTCGTCCTGACACTCTGCCCAGCCGATTGCAGTGGGGTAGAAGAGAATGTCTGCACCTTTGAGAGCGGTGATGCGGCTTGCCTCGGGATACCATTGGTCCCAACAAATCAACACTCCTATGGTGGCATACTTGGTCTTGAATACCTTGTAGCCCAAGTCGCCCGGGGTGAAGTAGAATTTTTCGTAGTAGCCCGGGTCGTCCGGAATGTGCATCTTGCGATACTTTCCGAGATATGTTCCGTCGGCGTCCAACACCGCCGTGGTATTGTGATACACTCCCTCGGCTCTCTTCTCAAAGAGCGATGCCACTATCACCACCGAAAGTTCCTTTGCCAAAACAGACAAACGCTCTGTGGTGCTTCCGGGAATTGCCTCTGCCAAATCAAAATTGGCATAGTCCTCCACATCGCAAAAATAGAGTGAGGCAAACAATTCCTGCAAACAAACAATGTTTGCACCTTCGGCAGCTGCCTTGCGGATTTGCTCTTCGGCTTTTGTGATATTGCTTTGCTTGTTTTCGGTACAGCTCATCTGCACCAATCCGACTTTGACTTTCATATTTGTTTGCTTTTTCTGTTAAATCCAAACTGACTGAACAACAACCCTCCCACAACAATGAGAATACCTGCTGCCTTGTTCCATGTAAGGCTCTCCATTCCGAAGCAGATTGCAAAGATAATGGTAACAACAGGTATGGCATTGGTAAACACACTCACCTTCATAATAGATATGGTCTTTGCTCCGTAAGCATAAAGCATGAATGCACCCGAAGAACAAAGCAATGCCAGCATGACCAACGACAAAACAGCCCCAAAACTCCACTGAACGCTCGCAAGATTGTTCAAATCGAAAATCAAAAAGCACGGAAGGAAGAACACAGCCCCCAATATGTTTTGCCAAGTTGTTATCGTAACAGGTCCGTAGTTGTCTATCAGTCGGGAAAGCATCACGGTGTATCCCGAGCCTGCCGCAACGGCAAGCAGCAATAGCAACACTCCGCGATAATCGACCACAAAGCTAAATCCGTCGCCCAAACTCATAAGGCAAATCCCCACAACAGACAGAAGAACGCCCGAAAGAAGATTGCCTTTTATCTTCTCGCCATTAAAAATCCACAAGGCAATCGGATTGACCACGGGAAGAGTTGCAATCATTATTGAAGCAAAGCTCGCATCGACAAACTTCATGCTGAAATTTTCGCCTATGAAGTAGAGAAACGGCTCAAAAAAAGCAAGTGCAACAAATAAAGGAATATCTTTTTTCTTGATTTTGTCCAACTTTCCGCCAAGCGAAAAGACAGAGAACAAAACAAGAGACGATATTGTCAGACGTATGACAAGTATAAGGAAGACAGGGAAATGAGCATCGAGCAACTGCTTTGTCCAAACAAAACTTATTCCCCAAAAAATCATCGAAAACACAACGGCAACATAGCCGTAAAAAGTCTTTTTAGCACTCATTCAATCATCAAAATAAAATGCAAATATCCGAAAAAAAACGAATAGAGAGCCAAATTGACCACAACAAATGTCGAAAGCTCCGACAGATGTCATAAAATAATGTGATTATTGTCTCGCCGTTTCGTTTTTTTTAGTACTTTTGCACCTTGCAAAGATTTTCTCAATCAGGAGAAATGAATTGGAATGACATTATTTAGAAACAATTTATATTTTTACAGCAATGGCAAAAGAAAAGAAATTTTTGACTTGCGATGGTAATCAGGCTTGCGCTCACGTTGCTTATATGTTTAGCGAAGTGGCTGCTATTTATCCTATTACCCCTTCGTCTCCAATGGCGGAATATGTCGATGAATGGTCGGCTAACGGTCGCAAAAACATTTTCGGAGAAACAGTTAAGTTGGTTGAGATGCAATCGGAAGCAGGTGCTGCAGGTGCTTTGCACGGCTCTTTGCAGGCAGGTGCTTTATCTACAACATTCACAGCATCACAAGGATTGTTGTTGATGATACCCAATATGTACAAGATTGCAGGCGAAATGTTGCCGGGAGTATTGCACGTAACAGCAAGAACGATTGCCGCTCAGGCTTTGTCAATATTCGGAGACCATTCCGATGTTTACGCTTGCCGTCAGACAGGTTTTGCAATGCTTTCTTCGGCTTCGGTTCAAGAAGCAATGGACTTGGCAGGAGTTGCTCACCTTTCGGCAATCAAGGGAAGAATACCTTTCATGCACTTCTTTGACGGATTTAGAACTTCTCACGAAATACAGAAGATTGAAGCTCTCGACACAGAAGATATGGCAGCTTTGTTGGACAGAGATGCTTTGAAAGCATACAAGGACGATGCCCTCAATCCTGAACACCCTGTTACAAGAGGAACAGCTCAAAACCCGGATGTGTTCTTCCAAGCAAGAGAGGCTTGCAACCCTTACTATGATGCCCTTCCCGACATTGTGGCAGACTATATGGAGAAAATCTCTGCCCTTACCGGAAGAGAGTACAAACCATTCAACTACTACGGAGCAGCAGATGCAGAGAACGTGATTGTTGCAATGGGAAGCGTTTCAGACACCATTAAAGAAGTAATAGATTATCTTGCAGCCAAGGGAGAAAAACTCGGATTGGTAACAGTACACCTTTACAGACCGTTCTCAAAGAAGTACTTCTTTGCAGCACTTCCGAAGTCGGCAAAGAGAATTTGCGTTTTGGACAGAACAAAAGAAGCAGGTGCAAACGGAGATCCTTTGTACTTGGATGTTGTTGAGGCAATAGCTTCTTGCTCTTGCAGCCAAAAGCCAATGGTGATTGGCGGAAGATACGGATTGTCTTCAAAAGATACCACCCCTGCACAAATCCTTTCGGTTGTCGAAAACCTCAAAGCAGCAGAACCAAAGAACCAATTCACAGTCGGCATTGTCGATGACGTAACCAACCACTCTTTGCCTGTTCTTCCGGAGATTTCGATGGCAACAGCAGGAACATTTGAAGCAAAATTCTACGGCTTGGGAGCAGACGGTACAGTCGGAGCAAACAAAAACTCGATTAAGATTATCGGAGAGAACACCAACAAATATTGTCAGGCATACTTCTCATACGATAGTAAGAAATCGGGAGGTTTCACTTGCTCACACCTACGTTTTGGCGACAACGTAATTCGTTCACCGTACCTTGTTACAACTCCTGACTTTGTTGCCTGCCACGTCTTCAACTACATGAACATGTACGAAGTGTTGAAAGGCATCAAGCCAAACGGAACATTCCTTTTGAACTCTATGTTCTCGCCTGAGGAAACCGTAGAACGTTTGAGCAGCAAGGTAAAGAAAGAGTTGGCAGAAAAGAACATCAGTTTCTACATCATAAACGCAACCAAGATTGCAGAAGAAATAGGCTTGGGCAACAGAACCAACACCATTTTGCAATCGGCATTCTTCAAGATTGCAGAAGTAATCCCTTACGAACTTGCAGTCAAAGCAATGAAGAAAGCTATCGACAAGTCGTATGGCAAGAAAGGCGAGAACATCGTCAAGATGAACTATGCGGCAGTCGATAAGGGAGGCGAGGTAATCAAGATAGAAGTTAAGAAAGAATGGGCAGAGGCTTGCACTTGCGGCTGCTCATGCCAAAGCGAACAAACTTCCGACCGTCCCGAATTTATCAGAAACATAGTAGATGTAATCAATGCACAAGAGGGAGACAGCCTTCCTGTAAGTGCATTCAAGGGAATGGAAAACGGAACTTTCCCTGCAGGTACTTCACAATACGAAAAGAGAGGTATCGCATCACACGTCCCTGCATGGCACAGCGAAAATTGTATCCAATGTAACAAGTGTTCGTTGGTTTGTCCTCATGCAGCAATACGTCCGTTTGTCTTCACACAAGACGAGCTTGCAAAGGTGGGCGAAATAACCACCATCAAGGCTCAAGGAAAAGAATTTGACGGAATGCAGTTCCGCGTTCAGGTTTCTCCACTCGATTGTACAGGTTGCGGAAACTGCGTCGATGTATGTCCTGCAAAGACAAAGGCTTTGACAATGGAGAGCTTGATAAGCCAGACAGACGAAGCAAAGAATTGGGAAAACATAACCAAGAACGTAAGCTACAAGTCAGACTTGGTAGATATAACCAAGAGCGTAAAGAACTCCCAATTTGCACAACCATTGTTTGAGTTCTCGGGAGCTTGTGCAGGCTGTGGCGAAACACCATACATCAAGTTGATAACCCAACTCTTTGGCGAAAGAATGATTGTTGCCAATGCAACAGGTTGTTCGTCAATATACGGAGGCTCATGTCCGTCGATGCCTTACACAAAGAACGCAAAAGGCAGAGGACCTGCTTGGGCAAACTCGTTGTTTGAAGACAATGCAGAGTTTGGCTTGGGTATGGCAACAGCAACACGCAAGATGAGAGACCGCATCGAGAGATTGATGCAAGAAGGCTTGGCTTGCACTTGTTGCAGCGACGAACAAAAAGCATTGTTCCAAATGTGGTTGGACAACAGAGAATGCCCAGAGACAACTCAAAAAGTCTATGACGCATTAGTTCCAACCCTTTCTCAATGCGGTTGCGACATCTGCAAAGAACTTGAAGCAAACAAACAATTCATCGTCAAGAAATCACAATGGATATTTGGAGGCGACGGTTGGGGATACGACATAGGATACGGCGGACTTGACCATGTTATCGCATCGGGCGAAGACGTCAATATCTTGGTAATCGACACCGAAGTCTATTCCAACACCGGAGGACAAGCATCAAAGGCAACCCCTGTGGGAGCTATTGCCAAGTTTGCAGCCTCAGGAAAGAGAATAAGAAAGAAAGACCTCGGAATGATAGCAACAACATACGGCTATGTATATGTTGCCCAAGTATCAATCGGAGCAGACCCTGCACAATACTTGAAGGTGTTGAAAGAAGCCGAAGCATATCACGGACCATCGTTGATAATCGCTTACGCTCCTTGTATCAATCACGGCATCAAGATAGGCATGGGCAAAACACAAGAAGAAGGCAAGCGTGCGGTAGAGTGCGGTTACTGGCACTTGTGGAGATACAACCCAAGCCTTGCAGCAGAAGGCAAGAACCCATTCAGCTTAGACTCCAAAGAGCCTGACTGGAGCAAGTTCCAAGCATTCATTGACGGAGAAGTACGTTACAACTCCTTGAAGAAAGCCTTCCCTGAAGAAGCAGCGGCATTGTTCTCGGCAGCAGAAGAAAACGCAAAATGGAGATACAACTCCTACAAGCGTATGGCTTCAATGGATTGGAACAAGTAACGACCATTGTTTAGATAAAAACCGACGAGGACTGCATTTGCAGCCCTCGTTTTGTTTTGTCAACTCGCTGTTTTGACACTATTAAATCGCCAAAATCTTATAATTCATACAAATCATCGAGAAGTATCTCTGCCTGAATGTCGCCACGATATTCATTTTGCGTAAGACCATAGGTTGTGATCATTATGGAATGAATGGCTTTCTTTGTGCCTGTTGTAGTCTGCAAGACATTCCTTTTGCGAACAATCTCGTCGGCATAATCGGAGGTTATGGTATATGTATCCTTTGAGTATTTTATTTCGCACACATCAATTATTCCGTCGCTACGGTCTATAAGCAGATCTATCTGAACACCCGCCCTTCCTATATTTTTGTCAGGCAGACAACGCCATGCGTATTCATTTGTCAGTATTCCGTCAATGCCGAGTTTCTTCTTAATCTGGTCGATATGCCACAGACAAGTGCGTTCAAAAGCTAAACCACACCAAGTGTTATACTTTGGCGTTCCCAACAACGACTTCCAATAGTTTGAACCATGAGAAGCACCGTCAATGTATTCATAGTAGAATAATGTATAATGGTCTATCAACTGAAAGATGTCAAACTTTGTATTATAACCCATCATGGTATAACTGCGAATAAATCCACACCACTCCAAATCTTTCAGAATATCAGAGAATGCTCCGTTGTCTTCAAATTTTCCTGCCGCCAACAACTCCTGTCGGGTCATGCCCATCTTTTTCTTTGACAGCAATCCGATTACACGAATGTAAGGCTCCGGCTTTTTGAACAATGAAGCATACAGCATTTCAAATTCATCATGCAACTCACCATTCGGAGAGAAAATCAACCTGTCAATCTCGGATGTTATGCTTGTACCTTTTTGTAACAGCGACCAATAATACGGCACACCGCCAAAAGCCATATAGGCTTCCAATATCTGTTTGCGGTTCAACACAAGCCCCCTCGACTGAACTAACTTTTCACACAAACCCAACGGAAAAGGGGCAAGAGAAATACGATGATTTAAGCGATTGTGTAAACCACCCTTGTTCTTGATTATTTTTTTTACCATCCAAGAAGTACTGCTTCCGCAAACCACAAGTACAATATCCTTTCGTGCAGAAGCCCAGCCGTTCCAAAACGACTCCAATTCAGACAAGAAGCCGGAGCGAGGAGAATCCATCCACGGTAACTCGTCAAGGAAAATAACTTTTTTCCCTTTGGGCAGATGTGAAATGAAACGTTTGAGTTCACCAAAGGCATCGCCCCAGTTGGTTAATTCCGGAGTGTCTTCTTGTCCGTGTTCTTTGAGGCTGCGACGAAAACGAGCCAACTGCTTCCTTGCAGTTAAATTTGCAGCACCGGTATATTGGAAATCGAATTTGTTGTCAAACGTTTCCCTTATGAGAAAAGTTTTGCCTACACGACGCCTTCCATACACGGCAATAAACTGAGAGTACTCTTCGTTGAGAGCATTCAACAATACTTGTTTTTCTTTTTCTCGACCAATCAGCATACCATTCGTCAATTTTGATACACGCTACAAAAATAACACTTTTTCGTTAGTAAACCTGCGGAAACTGTCTTTTTTTTATAGTTTCCGCTGTTTTGAGAACGAAAAAAACGAGAGGCCGTCCGCTATTTTACTAACGGACAGCCTCTTTTCATTTGAATTTTGTTATAAGCCCGAATAGTGCGAACTATGCGAACTATGGCTGCTATGTGAGCTGTGGCTGCTATGAGAACTGTGAGAGCTATGACTGCTATGAGAACTGTGATTTGCGAGTAATCTATACTCGGCAGTAGATGGTTCTAATACCAGTGTTTGCTCTTGTTGTTGCTCGATTTGAGTGTCGCTATTAGTTGCTTTAGCAACAATCTTCTCGCCAACAGCCGAACAATAGCTTGCACCTGCAAGAATTGCAGATACAGCAAGGAACAATAGTCTTTTCATCGTTACCTCCTTTTTTTTGATTAAACACTAAGTTAATTAACACATTATATCAGATGATAAATGTTCGATTTTCTTTATGTGAGAACTGTGTAGTTGTCTATTGGCTTCAAAGAAACCTGCACACTGACCTTTTTGCACACATTCAGCACATTCATCGATATAGATGTCTTTCCAATCAGAAATAGACTGCTTCGCATAACATCTTATATCTTCCGGAAGTATGCATAGTTGAGAGTTGTAGATGTATGGTTTCATTCCTCTATTTGCAAGCAAAAGTACAGCTTCTCTTAACTCTTCGTTGTAGTCGTATGGGTCTATCCATAGTTTGTCAAAGTTTTCCTTTGCTAATCCTATACTCTCCATTTGCATAAATGCTACTTGGGAAACAAAAGGAAAGTTGTGGTAGATATAATCCGCCAATTTCGGTAAGCGTTTATAAGTTTGTTTATGAATTACTATTCGTAGTCCAATACGTTGGTGAAATAATGCTAAATTATACAAACCTTGAACTGTTTTATAAAATGTTTTGGCTCCTACGATTTGATTGTGTTTTTCCGCAATGTCTGAAAAAAGAGGAATGTCAATTTGTAAATTATGATGTTTGCACTTGGCAAGTTTGATAGCATATTCTTTGTCTGAGAATTTTACGCCATTTGATAGAATGTTGATAGCAGCATTGGGTAATTTTTTCTTGATATTCTTTATTAAAGTGAAAAGGTTATCCCCTATAAGAGTGGGTTCTCCTCCTGTTATACCTATTTCTTGTGTTTGTTTGTCAAATAATGCGATGAGTTTTAGATTAAAAGGAGTTCTGTCTTTTTCTTGTAATATCGGAGGTTGAGGGCACATTATACACCGATGATTACAGCGTTCGGTTGCCATTAGCACATTATGATTGGATTTTATGTCATACACAAAGGTGATTTCTCCTTCCTTATTGATTACCACTATGTCTCCTTCATGAAAGCTATCGACATTATCTACTATACACCATGGTTTTCCCTTTGCAGAGAGCGATGGGTTTGTTGTAATGGTAGCCAAATATCCGAATATGGGTTTGTCTGCATCTTTACAAACCAAAATCTCATTGGAGCGACCAAATAAATTCTGATTATGAAAGGTGATGCGACCAATTATATCATCTTCTATATTATACGAAGTTCCTTTAATTTGTTTCATATTATCATCAATTTATCCATGACCAAAATATTCTGTTTATTTCAGGGTCATGTTTATGTAATAACTCAAATAAATAATGTATTATCGCTTTGGTCTTTTTGCACATCTCATTTGTGGGTCTGAACCCTATCATATCACCTTGTTCAGACATATTGCGAACGGGGTCTGCTCCACAATAAGGTTGGAATACGCATTCGGCGCACATAGGTAAACTTTCATTGCAAGCGGAAGCTATAATGTGATGAAGCAATTCGCCGTTAAACATTTCTTGGTAGGTGTTTTCATTCACATTGCCTATCTTGAAAAAATAATTTTTGAAACGAGCCATCATTCGGGCTTCGTCTGAAACATATACATTGCCATCGTAATCATAAATTACGCCTGCAATACCTACGCCTGCAGGAGATTGTAAATCTACAAATCCTGTAGCGAATGGTGTTAGTATGCGTTTTAGCAGTAGGGCGGCGAAACCTTCTACAAAGAAAGTGCCTTGTTTATTCAGTTCTAAAATATAGTCTAATCCTTCTTTGTAGTTGGCAATGAAATCTTCAATAGGATATGCTATTTTATCTTTATATTGTTTTGCAAATCCGTATGGATTGAGAGAACGTAAGAAGATATTATTAAACCCGAGTCTGATATATTCATCAATAATTTCTTTGAAATGCCCCAAACTATATTTTGAGGTAGTCATCAATGCAGATACGCATTCATGATTGCCCCACATCTCACGTATCATAGCAAGATTTTTTTCAAAAATGGCATGGTGATTTAATTCCTTATTTTGTAAAGGACGATTTGTATCATGCAAGTATTTAGGTCCGTCAAGAGAAGTAGAAATTGTACAATTGTGCTTTTTTAGATATTTCACCATGTCTTCATTTAGCAATGTAAGGTTGGTGCAGATAACGAACTCTAATACTTTTTTCTTGAAGAGATTTTGCCATTCTGCCTCTTCAATGATATACTTCACCATATCAAAGTTTGTTGATGGATCTCCACCTTGAAATTCGATTTTAATAAATGGAGAAGGTGATTGAAATATGGTTTTTACTACATTTTTTGCTGTCTTTTTTGTCATGTTTGCAGAATTGTCGTCAATATTTTTACGAGCAACTTGGCAGTAAATACAGCTTGAATTACAACGTAGCGTCGGCACAACCATGTGTAGGGAAGTAAAGTCTCTTAAAATGCTCTTTTTTGTTCGGAATTTGGTGGCGAGCATTTGAACGACATCTTCAACATTATCGGTCGTAGCTATTTGTTTAGATTCAATGTCGTAAAATAATTCGCTATGTTCATCTAACCTGCCACTGACAAAGTCTTGAAAATCCTTGTTTGATAAGAATATGTATTCACCTACGTCATTTGAAAGTAGGTACTCATTTTCATTGAATCGTTCAAATCGAAATGGTAATAAATGGTATTTCATAATTCAACTTATTTGCTAACAGGTTTGAATGCTTCTTGGACTATCATATCACGAATATATCCGAATTGTGCATTCGTGTAGTGGCGAATTTGTTGGTCTATCAATTCGTTGCAAAATTGTTTCGGAACTTCTGCCGATATGATATTACCTTCTTTTGATTCAAATATAACATTAACACGATTTTGATTGTAATTATCTGTCTGTTGGTAAATATAAAACAAGTGCGAAAACTTGTATATAGCCGAGGTTATGACCTCCTTGGCATAAATGTTCGTGTCTATCACAACTTGAAACTTATTCGGTTCAAGGGCTACAATTGGAATTTTGATGTCTGACATAATTTACATAGTCTTTGGCAGTTCTTCAAAGACTATTATTTATACACGAAGCGTGAACTGCAATGCAACTATTTCCTTAATGGAGGTCCTGAGAAAACCCTTACAAACAGATATAGTTATAATAGTCCACGCTATGCTGCGAGAACCACTATGCTATCTTTGTTTGTAATTAGAAATTTCTCAGGTTTCCATTAACAAGATAAGCATACCGCTTCCTCTTCAATATGTCTAATGTTCTTGAAATGAGTTAGCTCAATCAAGATGTGCAAAGATACAAAAAAATCATGATACGATCACATTTTGTATTTTTTTTGTTGGAAAACTTGTGATTGTAAAATGGTAATTTTAGCGTGAAAATTAACGAAAAAGAACTCTGAAACAAAAATCATAATTAACTTTGCGGTATGGAGAAGAACCGCTTGAAAATGAGGTATAGGTAATATTGCCAATTCTATTTTTAATATTTATCGAGAAATGAAGAAGTTATTCATTAAGTCTGTTGCTTTGTTTTTGATGCTTGTTTCGTCAGCCTGTCTTTCGGCTCAATCATTTGAGGGCGTGTATGTGCCGAAGGATTGTAGTTGCAGCACTTGTTTGGTGTTTCGCAATGATACTTTGTGTTGTGTAACCGAGTTGCAGGGAGGGCTTGTCGTTACCTTCGGATATGTCGGAAAGTATGACTTCCGTAATGGCAGGTTGAAAATAAATACTAACGATAATCGTATTGCCGATTACAGTGTGTCGGAGACAGTGTCCGAATTGGACGATAAAGACTCTATTGTGTTTGAAATGAAAGGAAAAGACTTTGAGGGTGAATTGCAACCGCTCTTTTTCATGCTGTTGAAGAAGAATGATAGAGGTGAAAATGATACTTTGAAGTTAAACCGTCTTCCCGGACACTCAGTTTCTTTTTCAAAACACGACAACATTGACAGTTTTCTATGCACACAGGTCGAGCTGCTTGCAAGGGTCAGACCGTGGTTTTGCCAAAAAGATTCCTGCATCTTTGAACGGGGACACAAGTACACCTTTACCAATCTGTTGAGCGCCCGAGTGTTTCACAAACCTTGTGAGTGGGATTGGTTGTTTGACTACGACAGTGTCAATGATGAGTTTATTTCTGTCGGCATGGGATACATGGGAGAGGAAGAGATGTTTGAAAAAGAAGACCAATGCAGGTACGAGAAGTGCGAAGACTGCGACTACAAGGATAAAACCATTGTCGAACTTTTTGAAACCATGCGGCAGTACTGCAAAAAACATCGGGAATAAAAAAGCGGAGGGCTTGTGAGGCTCTCCGCATTTGCTATACGTACGTAAGGATTTGCCGTTCTGTTGTTGCAAGCCGGCGATGTTCATGTCGGTTTGGAGAAACTTACACTTCTTCATCGCTTGTTTGAAGTTCACCGAAGGGAAGAAGCGGCAGCCTGCACGCTTGATAGTGTCGGCGGTTACTTCCTCGGCGGTGTTCATTGCCTTGGCAGAGATGAACGGAATGAACGAACCCAACAAGCTCAACTTGACAGCCTGACCCGCAAGAATGTACTTCAAGATGTGTGTTTCCATCGCTTTCAAACAAGCGAGTACATCGGGGTAAGATACCGTGGTCGCTTCTGAAATTTCGTTTGCAATCTGGTCGATTGAAACGTCCGTTCCTCTGAACAAACGAGCCAAATACTTCTCTCCGGGATTGCTTCCTACTGTGATGTTTCTTTTTACCTTTACAAATTTGATTGCCATAATAATACAATTTTTAAGTTAAACAATTACTTTGATTTGAAAACGTCCAATCGTTGCAACATCTTTTGGTTTTCGCTTGCAAAGATACAACCACATTTTCGATCTGCCAAGAGGGTGAAACAACTTGGAACAACTTGGAACAACTTGCACAATCTTTTCTTACATTTTAGCGTCAATTTGCTATAAAGATTTGCCGATTTTTTTGCTCCCTTTCCTATATCGACCGCACAAAAAAAAGAGCCGCCGGAGACCCGACCGCTCAAAAAAATGCTGTGTATGCCGCTTTGCTTTTCTGAATTTCAAATTTTATCTCTCGTGAAGAACTGTTTTTATTTCGATTTGTGCGTCGGCATCTACGTGCGGACAAGAGTAACAACGATACACTGTCGGTGCATTCGTCAAACCGGTGGTGCGAAAGTGCATCTCCAAGATGTACTTCTTGTCGTCAATCTTTTGCAAGTAAGCATGGGAGCGGTCGGGTTTTCTCTTTGAGCAGGCGGAGTATGAGGTCGGCAGGGTCGCTTTTGGCATCGAGAAGGTGCAGCCTTGGTGTGAACCAATCGACTAATCGGAGCTGCTTGCCGGTGTTGCGTTCCAAGGCAGGGAGCTTTTGTTTCCAGCTTTCGTGTGCGTCGATGTCGGCAAAGATGTCTATGGTGTCTCGCGGCACTTCCGAAATGGTGGAGATGTTGAGGTTGTTCTTGCCTCCTGTTGCCAACCAGAGCCTTTCGGGAAAGAAGAGGCTCATCACAATGGCGGTCTTTTCGCTCTCGACAATGCCGACGGCTTTGTCTGTCGATGTTGTGGTGTGCAGTCCGAAGAGGCATTGCCTGAGCTGCCATGTGTCCGAATGTGGCAGCTTGGTGTGTATCCATTGGGGGTTGAGGTGCTTGATGCGTTTGCCGCTCAGGGGGTCGTAGAACATGATTTTGCCGGTGCGTATGCGTCCGAGAAGGTCCTGTTGAAAGAAGATGACGCCTCCTTTGCGACTGCTTCCTATATCGAACAGCCGGCAGACGCTCTCCAATCGCTCCTCCGAGGGGGCAATGGTCTGCAAAAAGGCATAGAAAGCGTTGTCTTTTCGGTGTCTGATAAAGACTTCTTTGTCTAAGTCGATTGTAAAATCACAAGGAGCTAATATTTTATTGCTTTGGTTTGCTATATGCGTAAATCGCTCATTTGAAAAGCCTGCTTTTCTTGGCGGAAAGTGGTATCCGCATTTTACTTCTCTGTCGCATCGTCCCACAAAAGGGTTTTCCAAATAGCTGTTTGTTAAGCTGTCGATGTAGCGGACGAGACTTTTCTTTCCACATTGCGGACAGATGAACTTTCTGCTCGTTTTGTCTAATTGATAGCGATAATTACACATGAATTTCTTGATTAAGTAAGTTCGTTTTTTTTTTTTTGAATTTTTAACGTTTATTCTATTGCACAAAAAGTCATATTGATGTACCTTTGCAAAGCTGTTTCATGAGAGGAACGGCTGACGTTTAATTAGTTTTATTGATCAACTGGGAAGGTTGCAGGACAAAAAATCAGATGTAGAGTAGAGGCAGCCTTCCCTTTGTGTTTGCTTTTATTGTGCATCTTCTTCTTTATCGGTGGTTTCTGTGTTTTGGCAAGTGCAGGGATTTTGGGATTTGAGGTAGTCTTTTATTGCTTCAATCTCTTTGGTCGTGTAGCGGTTTTTCCACGCCTTTTTGTTTCTTTTATTCGGCGTTTTGCTTCGACGATTCTTCGTTTCAAAGAGCTTTTGTCTGATGCGAAAGAGCGTTGAGCGGCTCAGGTCGAGCATTTGCAACACTTCGTCGGTGTAAAATATCGGCAAGTCCCTATCTTCGGCTGTTTGTTTTTGATATTTTTGTTTTGTATCAAATTCATTTGTTCTGTCGGAAGTCTGCAACCCTTTCTTGTCCGATTTGGCAGAGCAGTTTTCCGAATGATTTGAATTTTGATAAAATCTTTGTGTCTTTTTGTCATTCATGGTCTTTGTTGTTTTTTCTTCGATTCTTTCTATGAAATAATTTATTCTTCGCAGGTTTCTTGTTTTTTTCTTTCTACCTTCCCCCTTAAAGGGGGAAGAATTTGGTAGAAAGAAAAAAACAGTACAGAAACCTCAGGCAAATTTGTCCGAATAGTTTTTCAAAATTTTGTAAATCGTACTCACGGACAGATTGACTTTTTGGGCAATTTCGTGTTTCGACACACCCTCTTTGGCAAAGCTGAGAATGCGGCGGACATGTTCGTCGGTTATCACCGGACGAGCTTGTGGAACGGCAAGCCGTCGGGGGATTTGCAAGTTCTCTATGGGAGCAAGAAATTCTATCGGAGTGCGTTGTTCGGTGTAAACAAAGCAGAGGTTTTCGTCCATTTTCAAATCGTAAGAGGCTTGTTTGTAGTTGGTTGGCAGATAGTTGCCTTTGACGATGCACAGGTGAATAAGGTCGGGATTGTTGGCGTTTCGACGCAGTTCGATAACCAATCTCATTTTGGCTTCTATGCTTTGCGAACCGATTGCGTTGTGTTTTGAGGGTTGTTCTTTGTCGCTCGACTTCTTGGTGTGGTGAAGAAAGAGTATCAAGCAGTTGTGTTGATGAGCGAGGAGGTTGAAAAAACGCAGCTGTTCGCGAACGATGTCGGCTCGGTTGATGTCGCCGCAAATCACGTCGGCAAGCGAGTCGATAACAACAAGGTCGTAGTTGTCATTGCTTACGTTTTTGTGAATTTGATACAAAATGTTTTCGTTGTGAAACAAAAAGTGAATGTTTTTGCATTGCTCGTTTTCCAACTGCCATGTTTTGTTTTGTTTTTGAACAAGGAAGGAAACAGCTTCGCGGTCGTCTTCGGTCGAGACATAGAGGACTTTTCGGCGTTTGGGATTGGTTTTCCACGCAAGGAAGTCTTTTCCCGAAACGACCGATGCCGAGAGTTGTCGGAGCAAACAGCTTTTGCCGCTGTCGCTGCTGCCAATCAGAGCCGCAAGTCCGCAGGAGGGAAGCAGCGGTTCGACAAGGGTGTCGATGGTTGTCTTTTCTTGGGAAAGCAGCTCAAAGAGCGATACAGGGCTGTCGCTCTGAGAAACTGTGCTTTTCGGATTTTGTACATTTGTCATATCAATCATTTTTTTTGTTTGTTTCAATAGAATTTTTCAAGTGATTTACCGATGCAAAGATACTATGACAAAGCTCTGTATGTCAAGGGGTTGAATTGGAGTTTTGAAGCAAATCATCACTGTGTTTTTGAATGCTTTTTTGCTTTGTTTGACAAGAGAATTTGGCTGCACAAAGCAGGCGGATAATCGCAAAAATGTTATATTTGCAAAACTTATTAGGGATTTGTTTTGCAGAAAGTTTAGAAAAACAGAGCTTGAAGAGCTTTGAAATCTTGCTTTTTGTGCTTGAATATCAAAGCGTTTAGTTTAGAAAATAGTTTAGAAAAACGACATAGAAAACGATCTTGCAATGGCAGAAGAAACACATAACAGACAGAGAGTTGCTGTCGGTGTGCAGTGGAGCGAAGAATTGGTCGAAGACTTGACAAGAGAAGTGTTCGACATCTACTTCCACGCAAAATATTCTGCCGACAAGTGGAAGAAAACTCTCGAAAAGAAGCGTCGGACGGTGGGAATGCAGGTCAATCAGGTGATTTATGACAGCAGTGGCAAGCCATTGTTGAACAAAACAGAGTGTGGACGGCTCAGCCACATACTCGGCATGACACCGAGAGAGTTTTCGGACATTTTTGGAGTAAAAATCAATGCTTCCAACATACCCTCCAATCCGTCAGCATTTTGCAAGCAGAGCGACAACGACCGCAATAGCAACATCTATCGTCTGTGCAAAAACATCTTTCTGCGACACGGTATTATACTGCTTGCACCCAACATGACACGGAGCGACATCAAATGGGAGAGGAGGGAGTTTGAACGCAGCCTTGCCGAAGAAGACGAAGCCGACAGCGAACTGATAGCCATGGCACGCGAGCGAATGCAACAACGAAGCCGCCTGAGAACCAAGTGCATAGAACAATACGAAGCCGCAATCGACAACAACCACCGACAAAATACCGAAACCTCGAACCAAACACCCTTACAAACCCTGCTGTTTGAATCAGAATAATAACAAATAGGAAGAAGAATAGGAATTGTACACCATAGAACGCCATATACCTCCTATAACGCTATGCTTTCTATCCCGAACGCACAAAAAAACCGCCGAAGCTCTGAACGAAACTTCAAAAACCGACCCCAAAAACCACCTGAAAAGCCTTCAAAACCGCTCAAAAGTCTCAAAAGCAAGTAAAATTAAATAAAATTTTTCTTAGTCATTATCAGGGAGTTGAGGTATTGGAGCAGAAAAAAGATTTCAAAATATTTGGTCAGAATAGAAAAAGGCAGTACTTTTGCAATCCCAAACGACGAGGTAAGCAGGGTGAGAGAATGAGGGGAAGTCGGAGAGAGGGAATTAGATCTTTGAAAGTAAATGAACCAAGGTAGCGGAGGTGATATTGCAAGATATTACCGACCAAGAGTAAGGAAAACCGTCAAAGGATAATAGAAGAAGAAAAAGAGAGATTATACAATGAAGAGTTTGATCCTGGCTCAGGATGAACGCTAGCGGCAGGCTTAACACATGCAAGTCGAGGGGTAACAGGTTAGTAGCAATACTGATGCTGACGACCGGCGCACGGGTGCGTAACGCGTATGCAACCTACCTTATACAGGGGGATAACCTTTCGAAAGGGAGACTAACACCGCATAACATTGTTTTCAGGCATCTGATAATAATTAAATGAGCGATCAGGTATAAGATGGGCATGCGTAGCATTAGTTAGATGGCGAGGTAACGGCTCACCATGGCGATGATGCTTAGGGGTTCTGAGAGGAAGGTCCCCCACACCGGTACTGAGATACGGACCGGACTCCTACGGGAGGCAGCAGTGAGGAATATTGGTCAATGGTCGGAAGACTGAACCAGCCATGCCGCGTGCAGGAAGGAGGTCCTATGGATTGTAAACTGCTTTTTTCGGGGAATAATAAGACTTTTGCGAAGGTTGATGCAGGTACCCGAAGAATAAGGATCGGCTAACTCCGTGCCAGCAGCCGCGGTAATACGGAGGATTCGAGCGTTATCCGGATTTATTGGGTTTAAAGGGTGCGTAGGCGGTTAGATAAGTTTGAGGTTAAATGCTTCTGCTCAACAGGAGTTTGCCTTGAAAACTGTCTGACTAGGATGTAAACGGCGCAGGCGGAATGAATCATGTAGCGGTGACATGCATAGATATGATTCAGAACACCGATCGCGAAGGCAGCTTGCGAGGATACGATTGACGCTGAAGCACGAAAGCGTGGGTATCGAACAGGATTAGATACCCTGGTAGTCCACGCTGTAAACGATGATAACCAGATGTTGGCGATAGAATGTCAGTGTCGGAACGAAAGAGCTAAGTTATCCACCTGGGGAGTACGATCGCAAGGTTGAAACTCAAAGGAATTGACGGGGGCCCGCACAAGCGGAGGAGCATGTGGTTTAATTCGATGATACGCGAGGAACCTTACCCGAACTTGAACGTAACCTGAATACTATAAGAGATTAGAGTAGTTAGCAATAACGGGTTACGAGGTGCTGCATGGTTGTCGTCAGCTCGTGCCGTGAGGTGTCAGGTTAAGTCCTATAACGAGCGCAACCCCTGCACATAGTTACCAGCACGTTGAGGTGGGGACTCTATGTGGACTGCCGGCGCAAGCTGAGAGGAAGGTGGGGATGACGTCAAATCAGCACGGCCCTTACGTTCGGGGCGACACACGTGCTACAATGGCAGATACAGAGGGCAGCTATGCAGAGATGCAATGCGAATCTCGAAAGTCTGTCTCAGTTCGGATCGGAGTCTGCAACCCGACTTCGTGAAGATGGATTCGCTAGTAATCGCAGATCAGCCATGCTGCGGTGAATACGTTCCCGGGCCTTGTACACACCGCCCGTCAAGCCATGGGAGTCAGCGGTGCTTGAAGACCATAACCGGAAGGAGTGGTTAAGGGCAAAGCTGGTGACTGGGGCTAAGTCGTAACAAGGTAGCCGTACCGGAAGGTGTGGCTGGAATACCTCCTTTCTGGAGAAGGTTTTTCGAAAGAGGGTCAAAGCGGAAGCGAGCAGGAGCGAACGGAAGTGATTCTGCTACCTTAAGGTTTATTTAT
>SAMEA3663010__coassemble_145_pt1 | contig 35419 bp, 30 predicted proteins | sample SAMEA3663010__metabat2_low_PE_013 | metagenome-assembled genome bin SAMEA3663010 (sample SAMEA3663010) | pig gut metagenome | biome: pig gut; feature: pig-associated habitat; material: faeces | place: France | collected 2012 | reverse complement strand
GGTGTTTTTTGCTTGAAAATACTTTACAAAGTCGGCATTTGTGGCGGAATAGTTAGGCGTTCGGACAAAATAAATCGCCGTTTCAGCTTGATGAAACGGCGAGTTGTTTCAGCGAAAGGGCGTTTTGTCTTGCCAAAAATCGGCAGGTTGAACAATCCGGGTTTGTTATTTGTTCATTTGCAGGCCGTCTTTGTCAAAGGTAAAGAAGATGTCTCTTCCCGAAAGGATTTCTTCTTGTTCCTGCATGGGGAAAAGGACTATCAGAGGGGTCTCGAACGAGAGTATGTAGCGGTTTGAGACTTTTACGATTGACAAATGTGGGAGAATGCTGTTGTAGTTCATTCTTCCGCTTTGGTCTTTGGTGTAGGCTGCAACGGGAAGTAGTCCGCAGTCTTTCACATTGCGGTTTTCAAAAAGATATAGTGAACAGCCAACACACAGATTGTCGGTTGTTCGGCTTACAAGTACGAAGGCTTTTTTGTCTTTGTGGTTTGCGAATATCTCATAATCCAAATGTTCATCTTGGTTTTCTGCCTTGCAAATCAGGTTTCCTATCGAGAGTTGTTGCACTCCGTTTTGTTTGCAAGGGGCGATGTGAAGGCTGTCTTTGCTTCCTATTTTGTAGCAAAAGGGGCTTTGTTTGCTCTCTTTGTTCAGTTCTATTTTGCCGAAAGAGTATTGTGCATAGGAAAATAAGGGCAATATCATCGCAAGAAAAAACAATATCTTTTTCATCTTATTCTCTCGATTTTAGTTTTGTGCCGTCTGTGTCGTAGATTTCTATGCCTGAGGGTGAACCGTCTGAGAGATAGTATTCCCATTTGCCCACCTTTATACCTTTATTATATTGTCCGCTCACAAGCAATCCTCCCTCTTCGGTATAAACTCGGTAAATGCTGTCTTGTATTCCGTCTCTGTAATAGTAGTAGGAGTTCATTTTGCCGTTTTCAAACCATGCAATCGTTTCTCCGTTTGGTATGTTGCCTTTCATTTGAGAGGTTACGCATACTCGGAACGATTCAAAAAAGCGGTACAACAGTTCTTTGTCGTCTTGTTTTATCCTTATGTCGCACAAACCTCCGTCTTGTGCAAAGTGGAGTTCGGCAATTTTGTCCGATTTGCTCACAAGTTGTTTGCCCTCATGGTCATATACTTCCCAGTTTTTGCCTTGTTGATTGTCGGTAAAGTCGGCTTTTGCAAATAGTTCGCCGCTCTCGAAGTAAAATTTCCACACTCCGGTGCGTTTGCCCTCGGATATTTTGCCGCTCATTCGTTCTTTGCCGTTTTCATACAAGCGTTTTTCGCCCACTTGTTGCAAACTTCCGTCTTTCTTTTTGAGGATTTGGATTACTTTTGCTTTGCCGTTGTCATATTTTTCGACCACTTTGTCTTGAGTACAACTGCAAACAATCAAAGTCAGAGCCGCAACGGCAAGTGTCAATCTCAGCATAGTCGTTTTATTCATCGCAGATAGAATTTTTATTTGGTTGTTTTTCGATGGCAAAGATACTCATTTGTCGTGATTTACTGCACGAAAATCTCAATTTATTCTGCCGGTCGGGTGAAGCAAACACTCTTTGTGCAAAAAAAATCATGCTTTTTATTTGGTGTTTGAGCAGAATGTTATATCTTTGCACTCGTTATAAACCCTAAAAAATAGAAGCAATGGCTTACAAAATTTCAGAAGATTGTGCTGCATGCGGCACTTGTATTGATGAATGTCCTGTTGGGGCAATTTCAGAAGGCGATATCTACAAGATAGACCCTGCAAAATGCGTTGAGTGCGGAACTTGTGCCGACGTTTGCCCTATGGAAGCTATTCACCCTGAGGAATAGTTCCTATAATAGACAAAGAAACCAAAGCCCTGTGTAGCAAACATGGGGCTTTTTTTTGATTAAATATGTGTCAAAATTATGGAATACAAAGAATTAGGAAAGGCAATCAAGCAAAAAACAGACCTTCTTGACAGAGTTCTTTCAAATACAAAAGAAACATTTGCCTTGTTTAGGGACACTGCAAAAGAGATAATTGACGCTCTGAAAGCCGAATATCCGAATTATTTTTTCTTTAACGACAAGTCGGAAGCAGAATTTGAGATACGTTTCGGAGCAGACATTCTTCTTTTTTCAATGCACACCAATGTATTTGAGTTTTCGAGAATGCACGAAGTGATGAAACTTCCTTACATAAAGGAAGATAAGGAGCGTTCATTCAGCGGAATGATAAACATTTACAACTTTTTGACCGATTCTTTCGACTACAACAGAGACTATGATATAGGATACCTTATCGGAAGAGTGTTTATAAACAAAGAAAAGCACTACTTTATCGAAGGAAAACGAGAAGTCGGATTGCTTTATTCAAGTTTCAATACCTCGGTTGTCGATAAACAATCAATAACAAGCATAATCGTTTCGGCAATGGAATATGCCAACAATTTTGATTTGCTCACACCGCCTTTCGATCAGGTAAAAGAGATAACTGTTGGTGAAATTAAGCAAAAAACAGCCTCAAAACGCTTTATTACTGCAAAAAGATTAGGCTTTGAATTTCAGCAAGATAAGGAGTAAAATAGCCTCAAAACGGTATTTTTTTTCAATTTTACTTGGGCAGAACAAATTTTTGTTGTAATTTTGCACCGTCAAAAACGGCGGAAAGTTGCAAACGCCCCGTTCGTCTAGCTGGCCTAGGACGCAAGATTTTCATTCTTGAAATCAGGGGTTCGAATCCCCTACGGGGTACTAAAAAATAAGAGTATAGAAATGGCAAATCATAAGAGTTCAATAAAGAGAATTCGTTCCAACGAAAAGAAAAGAATCGCAAATCGCTACTATGCGAAGACAATGCGTAACGCTTTGAGAGATTTTAGAGCAACAGAAGATGTGAAAGAAGCAAGTGAAAGATTGCCTAAGTTGATTTCTCAAATAGACAGATTGGCAAAACGTTCGGTTATTCACAAGAACAAGGCTGCCAATTTGAAGTCGAAGTGCATGAGAAAAGTAGCAAAAATGCAATAGGTTGTCGAAAAACAAATACGTTTTTTCATAATATCGAATGGAGGCTCCCGCTTGTCGGGGGCTTTTTTTGTAACAAACTGACAAAAGCTATGTTGATAGATACTCATTCGCACATTTACGAAAAAGATTTTGAGCAAGATATTGTTCAGGTTATGGAAAGAGCGTCTGCAAATGGAGTGAAAAAAATCCTGCTCCCCAATGTGGATTGTTCGACTGTCGAACCTTTGTTGCTTTTGTGCGATAAATTTGAGGGACTTTACCCGATGATGGGGTTGCATCCGACAAGTGTAAACGCAAATTGGGAAGAAGACTTGGGTAATATCAGGAAGGTTTTGTTTGAAAACCCTTCTCGGTTTTGTGCAGTGGGCGAAGTCGGTCTCGATTTGTATTGGGACAAGACGTTTGTTGAGGAACAAATCGAGGCGTTACGCCAACAGATGATGTGGAGTTTTGAACTCTCTCTTCCGATTAGCATTCACGTTCGCAAGGCTTTTGATGAATTGTTCGCAGTGTTGAAGTCTATTAACCGCAAGACTTATAATGGGGTGTTGCATTGCTTTGGTGGAGATGTCAATCAGGCAAAACGTTTGATTGAGATGGGTTTCAAAATAGGGATAGGAGGGGTTTTGACTTTCAAAAATGCTCATCTTGCGGAGGTTGTCGCACAAATAGACATAGATGACATCGTTTTGGAAACCGATTCTCCCTATCTTGCTCCCGTGCCTTTCAGAGGGAAGCGAAACGAAAGCTCTTATGTTCTCAACATTGCCGAAAAACTCTCCGAAATAAAGAACATTTCTCTCGAAGAGGTGGCGGAAAGAACCACCGAAACCGCAACTCAATTATTCAATCTCTGACACTTGCTGCGGCAAGGGCAGAAAACAAGTTTTTTTCTTGCTATCAGATTGCAGAAAATCAAAGGTTTTAGGCATGATTTATCCTATTTTTGCAGCCCGAAAACCTTGAAATATTCTCCGAAAAAGGCGTAAAAAAGCAGGTAACAAGAAGCAAGCAGAAAACAAAACGGCGTTTTGCCGAAACAAAACGCCGAAAAAAATAATCAATATGATAAACAACAAAGTTTCTTGTTCTATTCTTCGTCTTTGGTTTGTTCTTCGTATGCTTTCAAGAGCTTTGATTGAACATCTGAAGGAACTGCTTCATATTCGGAGAACTGCATTGCAAAAACTGCTCTGCCCGAAGTGATAGACGAAAGGGCTGTCGAGTAGCGGTAAGTCTCGGCAAGCGGTATCTTTGCTTTGATTATGGTGTTCATTCCCTCAGAATCCATTCCCATAACGACTGCACGACGGCTTTGAAGGTCGGTCATGACGCCTCCCATAAGCTCTGACGGTACTGTAATCTCAATATCGTATATAGGTTCGAGGATTTTTGGTCCTGCATTCTTGAATGCTTCCTTGAAAGCGTTACGTCCCGCAAGTTTGAAAGCCATTTCGTTACTATCAACAGGGTGCATCTTTCCGTCAAACACGTTTACGACTATGTCTCTTGCGTAAGAGCCTGTCAAAGGTCCTTCTTCCATTTTTTCCATTATACCTTTTAGTATTGCAGGCATAAATCTTGCGTCAATAGCTCCGCCAACTATACAGGTGTTGAACACTAATTTTCCGCCCCAAGCCAATTCTACTGTCTCGGTGTTTCGTATCGGATATTTCTTTTGTTGTTCCATGCCTTCATAGTAAGGCTCTATCATCATATATACCTCTCCGAACTGACCTGCACCGCCTGATTGTTTCTTATGACGATAAGATGCTTCGGCACTTTTGGTGATTGTTTCTCTGTAAGGTATCTTCGGAGCGAAAAATTCAACGGGTATTTTGTAAACATTGTCCAAATACCATTTCAAAGTGTTGATATGGTATTCGCCCATTGCCCTTACGATTGTTTGTTTCAACTCTCTTGCAATCTCAACTCTCATTGAGCAGTCGTTCGATGTGTATTCGTTCAATGCGGCTCCGAGTTTTTCTTCGTCGGAAGAGTCGATTGCTCTGACGGCTGTCGAATATACAGGTTCGGGGAACTTGATTTCGTTGAGTTTGTCTCCGAGATTTTTGGTTGAAGTGAGGGTGTCGTTTGTCGAAACGCTCTTCAACTTGATTGTTGAGACAATATCTCCTGCCGATGCTTTTTCTATCTTTGTTCTTGTCTTGCCTGAGTTTACGAATATTTGGGCAATTCGTTCTTTTGCTTCGTTTGTGGAGTTTACAATGTCCATTCCTTCGGTCAGTTCTCCGCTCATGACTTTCATGTAGGTAATATCTCCCACGTGTGTTTCGTTTGCGGTCTTGAAAACGAAGAGGGTTGTTGGTGAGGCTTCATCGTATGTTATTTTTTCGCCTGAAACGAGCGTTTTTGTGTGAAGTGCGTCTGTTGGTGAAGGGACATTGAAGGTTATGAACTCCAACAATCTTCCCACACCTATGTTTTCTTTTGCCGAAACGCACAATATAGGGAACACGTTGCGAGATGCTATCGAGAGTTTCAAGCCTCGACGTACTTCATCGATTGCCAAGTCTCCATTGTCGAAGTATTTTTCCATCAAATCGTCAGAGCCTGCCGCTGCATTCTCGACCAATGCAAGGCGAAGTTGCTCTGCTTTTTCTTTCTCTTCTGCCGGAATGTCCAAAATCTCGGGTTTGCCTCCCCCTGCGGGATATTTGTACATCTTTTGCATAATCAAGTCGATGAAACAATTAAATCCCGGTCCCTGATTGACAGGATATTGAACTATTGTTATCTTTTCGCCGAAAAACTCTTTCAATTCTCTTACTTGTTCGTCAAAGTTAGATTTTTCGTGGTCGAGTTGGTTCATTGCAAACATAAGAGGAATTGCCAATCTGCCGGTGTGTCTGAACGCAATCTCTGTTCCGACTTCCACACCTATCTGTGAATTTATCACAACAACAGCTGTTTCAACTGCATGTAGGGCTGCGACCAACTCTCCTTGGTAATCGGAATATCCGGGTACGTCAATTATGTTTATCTTCTTGTTATTGTACTCCGAATACAAAAGACTTGAAAAAACAGAACCTTTTCTCTCTGTTTCAATCTCTCGATAGTCTGATATGGTGTTGGATTCTTCAACCGTACCTCTGCGATTGATTACTTTTCCTTCGAAAGACATGGCTTCTGCCAAGGTAGTCTTTCCTGACTTTGCTCCTCCCATGAGGGCAATGTTCTTGATTTCTGAACTGTGATAAATTTTCATACTCCCGTTTGGTTTTGAAAGTTAGTAAAAGTGTTTACTTCATAGGGACAAAGGTAACTATTTTTTTTATGCAAGCAAAGTTTTTGTCAAGAATTTTCCGATTTTTTTTGTCAATCTGTCGAACAATCCAAGCCGAAAGGGGTTTATTTGTAATATATTTGCTTGAAAATCAGACAAACGACTTATTCGCAACAGATACCTGCCAAAAGGATTGCTCCCGAGGCTATTTCTCTTACAAAGAAAAGGAAAGGTGTGTCAAAAGTTGCCGTTTCGCCTTTCTCGGAGTTCAAAATTTTGTCTTCTAACGACTTTCCCAACGATTGCAATACGGCTTCGGTGGGCTTGAAAAGCGAGAATTGACAGTCTGTCATCACTTCACGAGAGTGAAATAGGGTGTCGGCGGTCTGTATTTCGGGTAGTAGAAGCCTCTGTTTTGAAACAAATCTCTCAAAGTCGGGAAATCTCACGCTTAGTTTTCTTTCTTCCAAGTGTTTTACAACTTCCACATATTGCTTTTCGGAAAATGTTGCCACATATTCTCTTATCCTGTTTCCTGCAGGTCTAACCAGCAAAAGAGAACAGCTTCCGTTTCCGATGGGAATGTCTGTTGCAAATTCGTTTTCCGATTCAAAGGTTTTGAAACTTCCGCTTAGGTTAAAAAACTCGCAAAGGCGTTCATTTCCATTGCAAGGCGAAAAAGTATGTCGGCTTGTTTTTGCGGCATCTTCCCTCAATAAACCCATGCGTGCCGATTGGCAAACGACAAAACCTCCTTTGTCCGAACTGTCAAGCGAAGAACTCATGGCAAAAGAAGAATCCATTTCGCTCAAACGTTGCTTTATCGAATTAAAATTTGCTCTTATTGTTTCAAAAGAAGTATCCTCCAAATTGCAAAAGGCAAATAGAGCTTCAACATAGGCTCTTTCGTACTCACAAGCGTGCAATTCTTCTGTCAGAAGCAGAGGCGAAAAGACGATATTGGAAAATGTGCTGTCGTTTTGGCACACTTTGCCGAGCAAATCGAAAGTCCAGCCGTTGGAAAGCCTGAGCAAGGCAAGTTCTTGTGCAGAAAAAGTCTCGCAAGAAGCCTCCGCAACACTCGGAGCCGAAATTGACACTCCGTAATGCTCCTGTTTTGGAGACTTTGTGCAGCAAACAAACAACACAAGTGCCGCAACAATCCATATTCTTTCAGAACTACACCTTGTTTTCATCTTTTTGACAACATATCTTGTGCAACGACCACCATAATGTCAAACGAAAATTTATCGCAAAAAGTATCAAAACCACCCATATTCAAGTTTCTATATATGGTAAGAGAGTTTTGGAATGCTGCTTTGCGACTTTGCTTTTCCGAAGAGGCATTTTTTCGGAGACTACAACCTTTTGATTGTGAAAAACAGAAGGAAGCAAGACTTCTTTCCGGCAATAATTAAAACACATTAAGGTTTTGGGGACAAAAGAATTAACATTTGGCAGATTTTAAGCCCGAAATAAGACGATTTTTTCGCCTTTTCTTACTTCTGTCTGCAAGAATTGCCAAAATAAAACGCCGAAAAAACGCCCTTTTGTGGCGTTTCGGGCCGACAAAACGCCGATTTGCAAAAATAAAACGGCGTTTTGTCGTTTTGAAACGCCGTTTTGTTTCTTTCAAAACGCCGACTTTTTTGAAAAATAGCGGCGGTTTTTCCCAAAAAAGTGGCGATTTTTTGTAAAAAGGCGGCGATTTCTTTCAATCAAACTCCTACATTTGCTCAAACGCTCCACGATTTTGCTCAAAACACATCAAAACTCCGATGAATTTCACAGCTTAACACTTTGTTCAATCCTCAATTTAGCATAACAATACTTTAATTTTATAATCCCATTACCGAAAACAATAACCCCAAATGTTGATTTTGTGGCATTAAACCTGCAAAAAAGTCTGTTGTATGCAGAAAGAAATTCTTTGCGTAGGCGGAAGAAAAGTTGTACCTTTGCAATCGGATTATACAATATATAATATAGCAACGATGGAAAGAAGAGTAAGAGTGAGATTTGCTCCAAGTCCGACAGGTCCTTTGCACATTGGGGGCGTCAGGACGGCTTTGTACAATTATCTTTTTGCCAAAAAGCATGGCGGAGATTTTATTTTGAGAATTGAAGATACCGATCGTACTCGCTTTGTTGAGGGTGCGGAAGATTATATCATAGAGTCTTTCAAGTGGCTCGGCTTGTCGTTTGACGAAGGTCAGGGAATAGGGGGCGATTTTGGTCCCTACAAACAGTCGGAGCGTAAACCAATCTACAAACAGTATGCCTTGGAGCTTGTGGAAAAGGGTTGGGCATACTATGCTTTCGATACACCCGAAGAACTTGACGCAAAACGAAAGCAAGCCGAAGCAGAGAAGAAGACCTTTCAATATGATTGTACCACAAGAGAGGGTTTGCGAAACTCTCTTTCGCTCTCTGAACAGGAGGTTGAGCGTTTGCTCTCTTCGCAAGAGCCTTATGTGATACGCTTTCGTTTTCCCAAAGATGAATTGATTGAGTTTGACGACCTGATAAGGGGACATGTCAAGATGAACTCTTCTCTTTTGGACGACAAGGTGCTGTATAAGTCGGACGGAATGCCTACTTATCACCTTGCAAACATTGTTGATGACCACTTGATGCAAATATCTCATGTGATAAGAGGCGAAGAGTGGCTGCCTTCCTGCCCTTTGCACGTGATGCTTTACCGAGCTTTTGGCTGGGAAGCAACAATGCCCGAGTTTGCACACCTTCCTCTTCTTTTGAAACCCGAAGGCAGCGGAAAACTTTCAAAAAGAGACGGAGACAGACTTGGATTTCCTGTTTTCCCTCTTCAATGGAAAGACCCAAAAACGGGAGAAATTTCGTCGGGATACAGAGAAAGCGGCTATTTGCCGCAGGCTGTGGTGAATATGTTGGCACTTTTGGGTTGGAACTCGGGAACAGAACAAGAAATATTCACCTTGGAAGAGCTTGTAAGTGCGTTCTCAATCGAGAGAATAAGCAAACATGGTGCAAGATTTGACCTCGAAAAAGCCAAATGGTTCAATCACCAATACCTTCAGACGGTCGATAATCACACTTTGGCAGAGCAGTTTTTGTCAGACTTGAAACAAAGAGGAATAGACAGCACTATTGACTATGCCGAAAGGGTTGTGGGATTGATAAAAGAGAGATGTTCGTTTGCAAAAGAGCTGTGGGACAACGGCGATTACTTCTTTGTTGCACCAAAAGACTATGCCGAGAAAGCCTTGAAGAAGCGTTGGAAAGAGGGAACGGGAGAAAGATTGACCGCAATAGTCGCTTGTCTTGAAGAAATTGAAGACAATAAAGATTGGGCGGAGAAGGCGGAAGAGTTTCTCATGAATTACATCAAGGAAAACGAACTCAACATGGGTCAGATTATGAATTCGATTCGTCTTGCCATTGTTGGAGACACCCGAGGCTGCGGAATGCTTGATGTGTTTGCCGTTTTGGGAAAGACGGAGGCTTTGAGAAGAATAAGAGTTGCGATAGAGAAAATCAATTTGTAGATTTTGATGAAAGCGATAGAGAGAGTTTGCATTGTGGGAAGGGGAAACGTGGCATGGCATTACGAGAAACTTTTTACTCAAAAGGGCTTTTCGTGTTGTGTGGTCTCGCCTCGTGGGACACTTGCTCCGATTTGCTTTGAGGCAGACTTGGTAATCATTGCCGTAAAAGACGAGGCAATAGCCGAAGTGGCTCAAAAGCTCAAAGGAATGAGAGGTTTGCTTGTTCACACCTCGGGATTTGTTTCCACAGACTGCCTGCAAAGTGCCGAAAGCGGAGCTTACGGAAGTCTCTATCCGCTTCAAACCTTGAAAAAAGGAAAAGAAACCGACTACAACGCACTTCCTCTTTGTACTTACGGCAACAATGAAAAGGTGAGAAAGCAACTCGGAGAGCTTGCCTTGCAGCTTTCAAACCTACATTACGAACTTTCGGACGAGCAACGCAAAACTCTGCACCTTGCAGCCGTGTTTTGCAATAACTTTCCCAATCATTTGTTCGGAATAGCAAGGGAATTATTGCAAAAAGACGACATTCCTTTTTCGATTTTGTTCCCTTTGTTGGACGCAACTTTGGAAAGAGCAAAGCAATTTGACCCTTTCAGCATTCAAACCGGTCCTGCATTCCGCAAAGAGCATGAGATAATGCGTCAGCACAAGGAAAGACTTTCGCAAGACGAAAGAGAAATTTACGAAATCTTGAGTGAAAAGATAATAAAGAAGCATACTGAAAACATATAAGTTGGTTGGCATGAAAAGAATAGTTGTTCTTACCGGTGCGGGAATAAGTGCCGAAAGCGGCATAAAGACTTTCAGAGACTCTGACGGCTTGTGGGAGAATTATCGAGTTGAAGATGTGGCAACTTACGATGCGTGGTTGAAAGATCCCGACTTGGTAAGAGAGTTCTACAATCAAAGAAGAAAAGAGATTTTGGAAACTTCGCCAAACGAAGCTCACAAACAACTTGTAAGGCTTGAAGAGTATTTCAGGGTCGATGTGGTAACTCAGAATATTGACGATTTGCATGAGAGAGCAGGAAGCAGTAATGTGCTTCACCTTCATGGCGAGGCAAGAAAACTTGTCAGCCAAACCAATCCCGAAGAGGTCGTAACCCTTTCGGGTTGGGAGCAGACAAAAGACATGATTGACAGTTTCGGAAAGCCTTTGAGACCTTTCATAGTGTGGTTTGGAGAAGCTGTTCCCAACATTGTTCCTGCAGCCGAGCTGTGTCAGAGAGCCGATATAATGATTGTTGTAGGCACAAGCCTCAATGTGTATCCTGCGGCAGGTTTGTTGGGTTATGCAAAGAGCGATTGCGACAAATATCTTGTCGATCCGAAAGAACCAAATGCAAGTCTCAAAGGAATACACTTTGTGAAGAAGAAAGCAACCGAGGGAGTGAAAGAAGTGGTTGATTTGATAATAGAGAAATACGCCTGATAGCAAAAGATGAAGAAAGTATATATTGAAACATACGGCTGTCAAATGAATGCAGCCGACAGCGAGGTCGTAGGAGCAATAGTAAAAAAAGAAGGATATGAGCTTACCGACGATGTGTATGAAGCAGACATTATTTTTGTGAACACTTGTTCGATAAGAGAGAACGCAGAGCAGAGAGTGAAGAAACGTCTTGTCGAGTTTGACTCTCTGAGAAAGAAAAAACCATGGCTGAAAGTCGGAGTACTCGGTTGTATGGCAGAAAGACTGCAAACCCTTCTTGTTGAAGAGTGTAAGGTTAATCTTGTTGTCGGTCCCGATTCTTACAGAGATATTCCTTCTCTTCTTTTGCAAGCGGACAACCAGCCCGGCATTTCGGTAGAACTTTCAACCGACGAGACTTATTCGGACATCAATCCCGTAAAACTGCATTCCAACGGAGTAACTGCCTTTATCTCAATCATGAGAGGCTGTGAGAATTTTTGTTCTTACTGTGTTGTGCCATACACTCGCGGACGCGAAAGAAGCAGAGACCCAAAGACGATAGTCGATGAGGCAAAAGATTTGTTCGGCAGGGGATACAGAGAAGTAACTCTTTTGGGGCAGAATGTCAATTCTTATATTTGGAACAAAGGTCGTGAAGATGAAGTCGATTTTGCCTGCCTCATGGAAATGGTTGCTCAGATTGACCCTTTGCTCAGAGTAAGATTTTCGACATCTCACCCGAAAGATATGTCTCAAAAGCTGCTTGACACAATCGCAAAGTACGATAATATATGCAAATTCATACATCTCCCGCTTCAATCGGGCAGCAGTCGTATGCTAAAGCTGATGAATCGCAAATATACAAGGGAAGATTATATGCAAAAGATTGATGCGATAAGGAAAACTATTCCCGATTGCGGACTATCTACCGACATTATTGCAGGATTTTGCACCGAGACTTTGGAAGATCATGAGGATACTTTGTCGATGATGCGTTATGCCAAGTATGATTCGGCTTTTATGTTCAACTATTCGCAGCGTTCCAACACCCTTGCGGCAAAAAAATATGAGGACGACATACCTTACCAAGAGAAAACAAGACGTTTGGAACAGATAATCGACCTTCAAAGAGAGCTGTCTTTGGAAAGCAACAAACAAGACGTGGGAAAGGTGTTTGAGGTGCTTGTTGAGGGAGAATCCAAAAGGAAATCGAGCCAGCTTTTCGGCAGAAACTCTCAAAACAAAGTCATTATCTTTGACCGAAAAGACTTCCGACAGGGCGATTATGTGAGAGTGAGAGTTACAGAGTGCACTTCTGCAACCCTTTTTGGCGAAACAATATAGCTCAACAAAGATTTTCTGAGGAGTACTTTGGTGAAATACTCCTTTTTACCACAAAGCGTTGCGGTAGTTTGGCAAATAAAAGTCAAAAGTACTGCAACGCTTGTGGTTTTGTCTTGAATACTTAATCTCTCAAAGCTGATTGCTTTTTTCTTTGAGGCGTTTTTCGTTTTCGATTTGCTGTCTCGACTTGCTTTGAGTTACCACATACACTCCCAAAAAGACCAATCCTGCCGCCAAAGCCTTGTGCCAGCCGAAAGTATCCATACCCATAAAGACTGCAACAAGCGTTGTAACAATCGGTTGCAAGTAGTTGTACATCGAAAGCGTTGTAGGACGAAGACGAACTTGTCCGACAGGGATAAGAAGATAGGTTACGAATGTGGCAGCAAGCACAATGTAGATAAGTTTGAGCCATATTTCGGCAGGCAGACTTGCAAAAGGTACTTCGGAAAGAGGCTTATAGCAAATCGGAAGCACCATAATCGTGCCGAAAAGGAACATCCACTTCATAAGAGTGAGAGGGTGATTGCGAGAAATGAGCTTTTTGAAAAGCGTAAGGTAAAGGGCGTAAGCTATGCAGCTTGTCAGACAAAACAAATTGCCGACCCATGAACGCTCTGCCGACGAATTGTTTGCCGAAGTGAGTATGAGAAGCACTGCTCCCGCACAACCGATAAACACACCAAGTACTTTGAGAGCGGTAATCGGTTCTTTGAGGAACAAAGCCGCCGCAATCATGGTCAAAACAGGCGTGAGGGTAACCACAATCGAAGCATCAACAGGCGAAGTCGAAGAAAGCCCGACAACAAAGCTCATCTGATTGAGAGCAATTCCGAGAAACGATGCCACAATCATTATAAGAATATCTTTTTTGCCCGCTTTGGGAACTTTTAGCAAAGCAGCCGCAATCCAAAAGACCGAAGCAGCCCCTGCAAACCTCAAAAACGTAAGAGCCAAAGGCGAAATCATAAACTCAGAACCGAGAACCGATTTTGTGATAGGCGTATTGAAACCAAAAATAAGATTGACAGCAATGATTGCAATGTGTCCCCAATAAGATTGTTTCATAAAAACCAATTTTTTCAGACTGCAAAATTAGCGAAAATTCACGATTATGTTTTCGCAAAACATTGATTGAATTTTCCAAAACAGCCATATATCGCAGCATTGTGGTGTCTTGCCGAAAACATTCCAAGTTTGAAGACCGCGAAAAAGGATTTCCAACTTACTTCAAGGCGTGGTAATACTATTATCACGGCGTGATAATCTGATTATCTTCCCATGGTAATACTATTATCACGCCTTGATAATCCGATTATCAACAAGAAAAAATTTTTGGTAATCGGGAAAAATGTTGCCTAAAACTTGGTTTTGTCGCAACAAATCGGCGTTTCTTTTTGCCGATTGCAAGCAAGTTTTGAGTAAATTTGCAACTTGAATGATATTCAAACAAGGAAAGTATATGCGGAAAATTGTTTTGATTTTGATATTTACTTTGTTTGCTTTCGAGAGTCTTGTTGCCGTACCTGCAAAGCAAACACCGATAACGATAACTCAGCCCGACGGAAGAGTGCTTACCTATGTATTGAGGGGCGATGAGGTGGTTTCGTGGTGCGAAAGTTCCGATGGTTATACGCTTTTGGCAAACAGCGAAGGTGTTTTGTGCTATGCGATGCTCGACAAGGACAAAAACCTTGTGTCTTCGGGCGTTGTGGCTTGCAACAGAGAAGAAAGAAATGTGAAAGACCTGCTGTTTCTCAAATCAATCGACAAAAAACTATTCTATTCAGACAAACAAATGGAGAAATTTGCCAAGATAAGACAATCGATGTTCGGTTCTGCCGAATGAGTTCTGATGGTTTTGATTTTTTTTGTACATTTGCAATCTCATGACCATGGAAGAACAAAACAACAGGACAGATTATACCGAAGATAACATCAAATCGTTGGACTGGTCGGAGCATATTCGTCTTCGTCCCGGTATGTACATAGGCAAATTGGGCGACGGAGCTTCGGCAGACGATGGTGTGTATGTGTTAATCAAGGAAGTGATTGACAATTCCATTGATGAATTTACGATGGGTTGCGGAAAGGTTATAGAGGTTGATGTAGATTTTGACACCAAACGCGTCCGCATAAGAGATTATGGGCGAGGTATTCCGCTCTCAAAGGTTGTCGATTGTGTTTCCAAAATGAATACGGGAGCAAAGTACGACTCTGAGGTATTTCAAAAGTCGGTCGGAATGAATGGAGTGGGAACAAAAGCCGTGAATGCCCTTTCTTCATATTTCAAAGTGCAGTCGATAAGAGACGGACAAACCAAAATAGCAGAATTTCAGAAAGGACAAATCGTCAAAGACGACCCTTTGCAACCCACAGACTTGGAAAACGGAACTTGTGTGGAGTTTATGCCCGACAACGACCCGAGAATATTTGGCAAGTACGCCTTCATTGACGACTATATCACCAAAATGATATGGAGATACGTCTGCTTGAACAAGGGACTGACCATAAAGTACAACGGAAAGAAGTTTTACTCCAAAAATGGTTTGAAGGACTTGTTGCTAAGCAGCATGAACGAAGCCGACAGTCTCTATCCGATAATCCACCTGAGCGAAGAAAACTTTGAATTTGCCTTCACACATTCCGACAAGGTCTATACCGAAGAGCATTACTCCTTTGTCAATGGTCAGAATACCACTCAGGGAGGAACACACCTTGCAGGATTTAGAGAAGCCTTGGTGAAAGTACTCAAAGAGTTTTACAAAAAAGACTACGAACCCTCAGACATAAGACAAGGACTTGTTGCCGCAATCAGCTTACGAATAAAAGAGCCGGTATTTGAGTCTCAAACCAAAACGAAGCTCGGTTCTACCAATATGCAACCCGACGGCAGCGGAGTGGCAGTAAAAACCTATATTGCAGATATTGTTCGCCGAACATTGGACGACTATCTTCATATCAATTCTGAGGCAGCCGATGCGATATTGCAAAAAGTTGTTCGCAACGAAAAAGAACGTAAGGGAATGCAAAGCATTCGCAAATTGGCAAAAGAAAGTGCCAAGAAAGTAAGCCTTACGAACAAGAAATTGAGAGATTGCAGAGTTCATTACAACAGCAAAGACCCTCGTCGTCTTGAGTCCACTCTCTTCATTACCGAGGGAGATTCGGCTTCGGGTTCGATAACAAAGAGCAGAGATGTCAATACTCAGGCTGTGTTTTCGCTAAGGGGAAAGCCCGAAAACTCATACGGCAAGAGCAAAGAGTTTGTTTATCGCAATGAAGAGCTGAACTTGTTGCACAATGCCTTGAACATAGACGAGGATATGGACAATTTGAGATACAACAATGTGGTTATAGCAACCGATGCCGACGTCGATGGAATGCATATCCGTATGTTGCTTATGACTTTCTTCCTAAGGTTCTTTCCCGACTTGGTAAAGGCAGGTCATGTCTATATTTTGCAAACCCCTCTTTTCAGAGTGAGAAACAAAAAGCAAACACTCTATTGCTATAACGAGAAAGAAAGAGATGAAGCTGCCGAAAAATTGAGAGGAAACGTCGAAATAACTCGTTTTAAGGGACTTGGAGAGATTTCTTCTGACGAATTTCGCTATTTTATCGGCAAAGATATAAGGTTAGACCCCATAATTCTCAACAAAGAATCGTCGGTAGGAGAAGTGTTGTCCTTCTTTATGGGTTCCAATTCTCCCGAAAGACAAGAATATATTATACAAAACCTGCGTTATGAGGATATTGATTAAAATCTGATGAAGAATATATGAAAAAAGGATTGTGTTTTATAGTTGCCCTTGTTGGGCTTTGCGATGTTGTCTTGCTTGCTCAAAGCGAAGAATTGAAGCCTTGGACAGATGTAATCATAGATCAAAGAGACCCTTCGCAATGGAAGTGGAACAAAACGGACGCTTCACGTTTCAGTATCAGGGGAGACTTTGACGGAGACGGCTTTTCGGAAAATCTTTATGAGAGTGCCACAACTCTTTTCTCCGATAATGATGAGCTTACGCCCCTTCGATTGGACGGAGACCTCGGTGTGTATTTCCTTATTAACGAAGGAGATTTGGACGGAGACGGAGGAGATGAAATATCTTTCATGACGGTAAACAGAGACTTCTCAAATCTCAACTATTTTCGCATTTGGACCTACAAAGACACCAAATGGAAAGAGTTGTTCTGCGTCTTGGTTCACGAATATGACTGTCCGAACTACAAAGTAAGCGAACCACACGAAATGTTTACCCACCAGTGGAAACGAAAGAATGGTTACAACATGAATAAGGTGGTTTTGAAAGTTTGTGATGGTGTTGTAGATGTGATAGGCATACATCCATGCGAGCGATATGCCATAGAACACATCAAATTGGTCGGAAAGACAGCCACAAAAAGAGAGTGGGGCGTAATCATTCAGCCAAGAGAAGAAGAATAAGCAGAAGAATAGGTCTATCGGGCAGCTTGTTAGTTGTGGCGAAACGACAAAACGACATATTGTTTCGCCCATTTAGCTTTTTTTGTTGTACCTTTGCAAGTTGTTAAATCGCAATAGAGTGTTTTTATGGTGGGAGTAAATAAGGTGATATTGATAGGTAATTTGGGCAGAGACCCCGAAGTCGTTTCTTTCGACAGTGTGAAGAAAGCCACTTTCTCGCTTGCAACCACAGAAGTTCACAAAGCAAAAGACGGTTCCAAAGTTGAGGAAACCGAATGGCACAATATAGTTTGTTGGAGAGGGCTTGCCGAAATTGCAGAACGCTTCTTGAAAAAAGGAATGCAGATTTATGTTGAAGGAAAGATACGTTCAAGAGTGAGAGAGGACAAGGAAGGGTACAGACGTAGGGTTGTGGAGATAATTGCAGACAACTTTGAGATATTGACTCGTCAATACAATACCTCCATTAGCTCAAACGAAACCGAGAATCCAAATTCCGACCAAGTATATGAGGAGATTATTGCCGACACTTTCTCAAATTTGGAAAACAAGTCAAACTCTAATCTTTCCAAATTGTTGAGCGAAGACACCGAAATAGAGAAACTTGGCGATTTACCTTTTTAGTTTGAATAACCAATTAAACAATCATAGCATGAAAAGATTACAATCATTTTTTAAGTTGGCAATTTTACCGATTGCGTTGTTCGTTTCGTTTGGCTCTTTTGCACAAAACGTGGGAGCAAACTATGTAAGAGGACAATATATCAATCCGATAGGACAATATAGCGACTTTTACTCGCAAGGATTCGGTGTCGAATATGGTCATACATTCTATTTTGACGTGGTAATGGGCGACCTTTTCACCCCCGGAATAGATGTTACCTTTATGGAAGTAGGATTTAATTCGGGCAAAACCTACGATTACAGTTATGAAACAAGCCCTATTGCCGATAGTTTGCACAACTACAAGACGCAAGACGGCTTTTTGATGACAGCAGGACCAAAGATTGGTTTGGCTGTTCAAATGGAATTGATTGACGGATTGTGCGTTGCAGCATCGGCAAAGTACTGCCCTACTTTGGTGTTCGGCACAAGAACTTTGGGCAGAACAAATTTGCACCACAAGGAAGAGACCGCAGGTTGCTTTGCTTTCTCAAACAGATTTTCGATTAACTTGGAGTTGAAATATCAATGGTTCTCTTTCGGAGGAGAATTTCTCTTCGGCAAAGCAAATCTTGACTACAACAAAGACATTATTCCCGATTTTACACAAACACCTGCCCTACAAGACAGAGCAGACTTGGGAATGAATACTTTCAAACTTTATATAGGATTTAATTTCTAAGCTTTTTTTGTCGGCAAATCCATAAATCGGTTTGTGAAATGTCCGAAACAGACGTACAAAAAGTCAAGAAACAATTCAGAATATTTGGAAACAGTCCTCTTTTGAACCGAGCTATCGACATTGCAATAAGAGTTGCAAAGACCGATGCAAGTGTTCTGATTGTGGGAGAAAGTGGTGCGGGAAAAGATGTGTTTTCCCGCATAATACATCAGTACAGCAATAGAAAACAAAAGAAATATATTGCGGTAAACTGTGCAGCTATTCCCGAGGGAACAATAGAGAGCGAATTGTTCGGACATGTCAAAGGTTCGTTTACGGGAGCCGAGAGAGACAGACGAGGATATTTTGCAGAGGCAGACAATGGCACTATTTTTCTTGACGAAGTTGGCGAACTGCCTTACACAATGCAGGCAAAACTTCTTCGAGTTATTGAAAACGGAGAGTTTCTGCCTGTGGGGGCTTCAACAGCCGTAAAGGTCGATGTGCGAATTGTTGCCGCAACAAACGTAAACCTTCTAAAAGCTGTTGAACAAGGCAGGTTCAGAAGCGATTTGTATTACCGACTAAACCAAATCAACATAACCGTTCCTTCTTTGAGAGACCGACAAGAGGACATTCCTTTGTTGTTTCGGTATTTTTGCGGCGAACTTGCCGAGAAATACAACATCCCGAGGATAAGTCTCTCACCCGAAGCGGTAAACTATTTGAAAAGTTACCCATGGCGTGGAAATGTCAGAGAGCTTAAAAACATTGCAGAGCGTATTTCCCTGCTTGAAATGAACAGAGAGATAGACGCAGAGAGGTTAAAAACCTACATTCCGCCAATGGAGCGTCTTCCGATAGTTGTTCAAAACGAGAGTGCTTGCAGTGAGAATGACGACATAGTCAATATAGTTTTGCAAAACAAGAAAGACATTGAAGACTTGAAGGCTGAGGTTGTCAAATTGAAGTCTGTGATTATCAATATGTTCAATTCTTCAACTCAGTCGCATCTTTTGGCTGCTCCTTTGGCTGAAACGGAAAACGAAATGGTCATAGACTATCCCGAAGAACACACAAAGAAAACCGAAACCATCAATCTGAGAGACTTGGAAAAGCAAGCTATCATTGCAGCCCTCGAAAGAAACGGAGGCAAACGAAGTGCAGCCGCAAAGGAACTCGGATTTTCGGAGAGAACTCTCTATCGCAAAATGATAGATTACGACCTCAACAAAAAGAAATGACGCATTTGTTTGCAACAATCGGCAGACGAAAACCGCAAGATGACTTTTCTTTTTCGCTGCCAAGCTCAAAGAGTATTTCCAATCGCCTTCTCATCATTCGTTTTCTTGCAGACAGTGAGTTGAAAATAAGCAATTTGTCATCGTCTGACGATACCATCTTGCTAAAACGCCATTTGGCTGAAATAAAACGGCGGATTATTTTGACAAAACGTCGTTTTATTCCGACAAAACGGCGAATGGTTTCAAGCATCAGGCGAGATAGTTTTGTCGAACTTGACTGTAAAAATGCAGGAACGACTTGTCGCTTTCTTATAGCCTTGCTTTCAATCACTTACGGCAAGTGGTTGATAAGGGCGGACGAGAGAATGGAACATCGACCGCTCATGCCTCTGACAGATGTTTTGAAACGCTTGGGTGCAGATATTGAAATTGCAGGTTCGGGACGTATTTTCCCTCTGAAAATCAGTGGTAAACCTCTTTCGGGAGGAGATTGTATCACTCTGCCGGCAAATTACAGCAGCCAGTTTGTAAGTGCTTTGGCAATGATTGCTCCATATACTCAAAAAGGTCTGAGTATCAGTTTGTCAAATACCCAAGTTTCAAAGCCGTATATTGATATGACGCTTTCTCTTATGAGAGATTGCGAAGCAGAAATGAGCTTGTCGGATAACAATCTGCAAATTAGCCCTGTAGGATACAAGTTCAAAGACTTTGAAGTGGAAGCCGACTGGTCGGCGGCAGCCTTTGCCTATGCTCTTGTGGCACTTTTGAAGCTCCCTTCACTCAAAATAAAAGGTCTGAGAGCCAAATCATTGCAGGGAGATGCCGTCGTAAGGGTGTTTTTTGAGCAGTTTTTCGGAGTAAAGACTTTGTTTGCAGACAATTATGCTTTGCTTTCTTACTCAAAAGCAAGCAGAGAGAACAACAATGTGGCAACAATAGATTTCAAATCCTGCCCCGATTTGTTTCTTCCGCTTGTCGTAACGGCTGTCTGTTTGAGGCAACCATTTGAATACAAGGGTCTTGATACTCTTGTCCACAAAGAATCCGACCGCTTGGGAAACATTGTTGCAGAGTTGAAGAAAATTGGTTTCAAATTGCACTCCGATGCTTCTTCGTTGGCAATTTATGAGTATGAAACCTCTTTATTTGACAACAAAAAGGTCTTGGAAACAGATAGTTACAACGATCACCGATTTGCAATGGCGATGTCTCTTTTCGCTTCGGTCTATGAAAAAGTTATCATCAAAAATCCCGACTGTGTAGAGAAGTCTTTTCCAAACTATTGGGAAGAATTGTCAAAGTTTTTCTGCCTTTCGCTCTCCTGAAAGTCCGTAAAAACCAAAATAAAAGCTACCTTTGCACAAGCAAAACAAAAATTCAGATGAAAAGATTGTTGTTTTTTGTGTCGGCTGTGCTGTTTGCGACTTTTCTTTACTCGCAAGAGAGGCTGCTGACAATGAAAATTGTGTACGAAGTCCCGATTATGCAGGGCAGAATTGCATCTTCCGAAACCAAAGACTCCATTGTGTATGATTATTTGGTCGATAAGCGTTTTTGGTGGCAGACGATAGACCGTGTGAACGCCTTGGCAAAGAACAAAAAGCTCTTCTTTACCACTTTTAAGGGCGACAGCATTGTGTATGACAGCATTATGAGTTCACTAACTCTCGCCTTGAACAAGCAATACGGCAAAACGCACACACCGCAGGAAGTGCAGAAAATCATTGAGGAGCAGATAAGAGCCGTAAGGTTTGAGGAACAATGGCATTACGACGAAAACAATATGCTTATCGCCAAAAGGGTTTTGGCATTCAACCCAGTGATAATCAGAGACACCATTGCTTTTGAGCAAGACGAGTTGAAGATAAAGCCGCTTTTCAGATACGAACTCGGTTGGGTCAGACCAAGGGGAGAAGTTCTCTATAAAGACACCGTTGTCGTGGCAAGGAACATAGAGTTCACCATTCCTATATATAATTCTCAACCTTACCATTGGTGGGACTCACATTTGGAGGCAGAATACTCCGTTCCGTTTTTGGAAAGCCTTATCGACAAAGCCGAAAACGGACATATAAAGGTTTATGAAGCCCCTTCGTCAAGCGAGGAGTTCATAAAGCCCGAAATTCTCAAGCGAAAGCAGTTCGATATTTTGGAAACCCTTGTATCTACCGACCAATATGGCAATGTGTCTGAGCGAGATACAGTCATAAAATCCTCATATACAAGCGACAATATCGACCATTTCAGATTTGGAGAGGAGTGGTACTTCGACAAAGAGAACCTTAACTTCATCAAAAACACCAATTACTTTGCCCCAATGGTCTCGATTTTCGGCAAACAAGGAGATTTCAGGGGCTTATATCCGTTATACTACATCAGAAGGAGGTAAAAGATGAGAAAGATTTTGACATTTGCTTTGGGCGTTTTGGCGATTTGCTCTCTCAAAGCTCAATATATGACGCATTCGATTGAGCATGAGTTTCACAAAGTAGGCGTTTTCAATCCCCAATGGGAAACAGAACACACTCTAAACCCAAAAAAGTACGAACATATCACCGCATATTTCAGAGAAGAGCTTGCAAAAATCATATTTTCAGCCGTTAAGGAGAAGCGTGTAAAGATATATGACGAGCGAAAGCGAGAGCTGAACTTGGATAGTGTAGAGAAAAAAATCATAGACTTCGAGAAGCAATACTCGGGTAAGATTTTGGGAAAAGATACCCTTTGGGAATATATCGCACCCTTTGTGGGAGCGTTTCAGTTTGAGGAATTTGTGAACTACACTTACCAAGACCTTGCCTTGGAAAAGAAAGTCAAGGCATATTGTCCCTATATGGTGAGATACAGAGCGTTTACCGGCGAGAGCAACGACAGCGTTCAGATGCCTTTGTTTTGGATTTTTCCTCAGGAAAGCCAAGATACTGCACGCATTTTCCACATTCCCGACACCATTATTTCGGTTCACCCCTTGCGATACCCCAATCAGATGCCTTTCTGCACCTCTTTGTTTGAACTTGTCAAGCAAAACAAAATCAAAGTCTTCAAACCCGAAGGCGGAGAGTTTGCAACTCTCAAACAGATTGAGGATTTGTTTGTCATAAAGAACGAATATGTCTATTTTGACGAGCAAACGCAGCAGGAAAGCATAAAGACGGCATTTTCGGATTTGATGCCCGAAGACATAATCGCAATAAGGATTGGCGAGGGCTGGGAGATAAATCCAGCAAGTCTCGAAATATACAAACAAGTTTATTATTACCTACCTCTTTATCAGTATGATGCAGAGCGTTTCGGACAACTTGGATTGAGAATATACAACAAGAATTACAGACACTGAGAAGACGGAAAGACAAAACGATGAAAGAAAGAACCAAACTGACAAGCGAACAACTCTTTCGCAAGAGTATAGACGAATTTAAGGCGGCAAAGAAAAATCCGATTGTGGTTGTGTTGGATAATGTTCGCAGTATGAACAACGTAGGCAGCATTTTCAGAACTTGCGATGCCTTTTTGGTAGAAGAATTGTTGCTTTGCGGAATAACACCCAAGCCTCCTCACCGCGATATTCAAAAGACTGCACTCGGAGCAACCGAAAGCGTGCAATGGAGATATGAAGAAGATAGCCTGAAAGTGGTGAACGAGCTGAAAACCAAGGGTTATAAAGTCTATGCAGTCGAGCAGACACAAAACAGCATCGCCCTCAACAATCTGCAAATCGACAAAAACGAAAAGATAGCACTCGTCTTTGGCAATGAAGTCGAAGGAGTGCAGCAAGAAGTTGTAAACAGCAGCAACGATTCAATCGAAATTCCGCAGTTCGGAACGAAACATTCCCTCAACGTATGTAACAGTTGTGCCATTGTTCTTTGGCAAGTGCTTTGCAAATACTTGTAAAGTTCATATTATCACGAAGATAGCAAGAGATAAATCGGCAATTCTGTCGAGCTTTTCTATGATTATCAAAAAAATTTTTTGTTGATAATCAGATTATCACGGTGTAATAATTGTTGATAATCGCATCTTTTGAGTTTCAAATGCCGAAAAACTGAGAAAAACCGTGCAGAAGAATTGGCTAATTGACGAAATTCCAGCTCAAACCCCAGCGTAATGACAAACCCTCTTCGGGATATAGGGGTGTGGAAATGTAGTTGTAGCCAAACAAACCTGCATACGGATGTGAAAGAGCGAGAAACACATTGCACTTATCTATGCGAGCATTGACGAAAATGTCGCAATAGGGATAGTTACCACTCTTGGTTTCAGACTGATAGGCAAAAAGACCAAACTCTGGCAGGTATTTGTCGGCATAGTATGAGGTGTTGTATCTCAAATCTATGCCGGCATTGCTCTCCAACTTGCCTCCAAAAAGACTGAATTTGAAATAGATACTTTGTTTTGCCATAAAGAGAGGCAAATGAAGATAAGTTTCGTCGTCAATGTGCTGAAAAACGCAATTCGTCTGCAAACCAAAGTGTTGCCATTCTTTTTTTGCGAGTATTTGAGTCTGAATAATGTTGATAATGTCGCTGTAAACGATTGTCATGTCGCTGCTTCTCATCACAGGACGGTTGTTTGTGCGAAAATAATTCAAGTTGCAGGTGAATATATCTGCAAACCAATAACTTGCTTTCAAAAAAGCGTAGTCTGTTTTCTCTTGTGGCAAATCCCATGATTGGTTTTCCCCCGCATAATGTGAATAAATATATTGATTGGATTGCTTTCCGCTGCCTGCAAGGAGGCATATATGGTTGTTTTTCATCGACATGGAAGCCGAAGCTCTCAAATCAAAATCGCCATTGTAGCTCTCGGACGACAAACTCCTTGTTCCCTCTGCCGAAAATGAGAACATTTTGTGATTGAACACCACCTTTGCAGTCGGACTTAATATATTGAAAACCGGAGAGTTGCTCTTGTGAGAAAACATCAGCAATTCGTGTTTCACACCGAGGTTTACAATCAGATGTTTGTTCGTTTTTGTTTCGTTTGTCCAAAAAAGATTGTTTTGAAGCGAGCGTGTGGCAAGAGAATCCGCCTCTGTGAGGTATTCGTCCTTGTAAAGACGAGCCGAACGCATGAAGTTAGTTTGAAGAGATAGTGTTCCGGGGTTGAATATTCTGCCTTCCGAAGAGCTGTTTCGATTGAAGTCAAAGCTCTGATAAAGAGAAAAATCGGCAGTTTTGTATTTGGAAGAACCTTCCGAGAGATTTGTAGGATAGGTTTCGGGTTTTGAGAAGAGTTGGTTTTGAAACAAAGAATCCGAAAGCAAGCCTCCGTTTTCCAAAACGTAAGCCCGATTGCGAATGAACGCCCCTGCAATCCGATAACGTCCGTTGTTGCTTATGTAATTGGTCGTCAGATTGAAAAATTGGTTCATCACGCTCGATTTTGCAAACGTTCCGTCAAGGTAATTGACATCATATTGTAAGCCGATGTTCCAATTTCTCGTAATATTTTGGGTGTGGAAAACACTGAAATACTGAGAAGAATTGATGCTGCTTGAATATTTCAGATTGCTGTGAGGTTTTGAGGTCTGAAAGTATCGCACATTTTGAGGCAGATAGGTGTATGCAGCAAATAAATCGGGCAGAAAATAATGCGATGTTGTCGAATTGCAATCAAAAATCAAGTTTTGAGACGGACTTGAAGGGGTAGAAAGCCGTTGAAAGAAAGCATTGTCAATTCTATCTGCCTTGTCGGGACGATGAACAGAAGAAAGAGGATTGTCAAACGCTCCTTCCACAACGACAAAACCACCATGCGGACTCAAAACAAAGGCATTTGTATTGTCTTTTGTTGAGTCCGCTTGGTCAGATTGTGCATTTGCCAAATTAAAACAAAGAGTTATTGCGACAAATGCAAGAAACACAAAAATGTTTCGACGTTTCAATCGCTCTATTCGGCTATCGGATTTTCTATCAAGAACCTTTCGCAGTCCATTGCTGCCTTACAACCGCTTCCGGCTGCCACAATAGCTTGACGATACGAAGGGTCCATGACATCTCCTGCCGCAAACACACCCTCAATGTTCGTTTTGCTGCTCTTATCCAAAGTTTTGATGTAGCCTTGTGCGTCAAGCTCGATTTGTTCTTTGAAAAGGTCGGTGTTTGGTTTGTGTCCTATCGCAAGGAATACTCCCATAAGCTCTATGTCTTTGGTCTCTCCGCTCTTGGAGTCTTCTATTCTCAAACCATTAACGCCGTCAATGTCTCCCAAAATTTCGTTTGGTTTGCTATTCCAAAGCACTTCTATCTTTTCGTTGGCAAACACTCTTTCCTGCATGGCTTTTGAAGCTCTCAACTCGTCGCGTCTTACAACCAAATAGACCTTTTTGCATATCTTGGACAAGTAACTTGCTTCCTCACAGGCAGTATCGCCTCCTCCGATTACCGCAACAACTTGGTTTTTGTAGAAAAAGCCATCGCAAGTTGCACAAGCCGAAACTCCCTGACCCATAAACTTCTGCTCGCTTTCCAATCCCAACCATCTTGCACTTGCTCCCGTTGCAATAATGACGCTTTCTGCCAAAATGTTTGCTCCGCTTTCTGTTTCGATTGCAAAAGGTCGGTGGCTGAAATCTGCTTTGGTTATGCTTTCGGGGCGAACGGAAGTTCCAAATCTTTCTGCCTGAGCTTTCAACTGAGACATCATTTCAGTACCTGCAACACCCTCGGGGTATCCGGGGAAGTTTTCAATCTCTGTTGTGATAGTCAGCTGTCCTCCTGCCTGCATTCCCTCAAATACAACGGGGTTAAGGTCTGCTCTTGCTGCATAAATGGCTGCTGTATAGCCGGCCGGACCTGAGCCTATGATGAGGCATTTTATCTTTTCTGTGTTCATTATGATTTATTTTTTCGATTTGTTTTTGTGATTGCAAAGCTATGAATTTTTTGACAAAGAGCCGCTTCGGCAGACTTTTTTTTGGCAGATTTCAAGCAATTCAAAAAAAAATTCTAACTTTGTTCCTCAAAAACAAGGCTCGGATTTACAGAATGAAAACAACATTTCGGGTGCTTTGCACCTTGATATTTTTGGTTCTTACACTTCTTTGCGGCAGCAAAGTCAGAAGTCAGTCGATAGAAGCAAAGGATATTCTCGACCCCAAGAAGATTTGCCCTTCGTGCTATGTGTCAGACCAAGACAACCTGCTTGACGAACAGACCGAAGCAAAGATAAACAGCATGTTAGACACGCTTTATCGCAAGACAACGGCACAAGTGGCGGTTGTTGTGATAAACGGAAATGAGGATTGCTCGGCAAGAGATTTGTCTATGGAGCTTTTCGACCTTTGGAAGGTAGGACAGAAAGGCTCTGACAATGGATTGATAATTCTTCTGTGTGTAAAAGCTCGCGATTTGTTTATGAGGACAGGCTACGGCTTGGAGGGAGCATTGACAGATAGCAAGGCAACCGAAATTTTTCAAGAAACGATGGCTCCCCTTTTCAAAAAGGGAGACTGGTCGGGAGGAATGCTCTCGGGAGTAGAGAGAGTATGTTCCGTTATCTACGATGAGTATGAGCAGAACGGCTTTGCTCCGAAAGAACCTGCCGACATGAGTACGTTTAATACAATATATGCAATTCTGTGTGGAGTATTCCTTGTGCTTGCTCTTGTTTTTATCTCTCGCTCAGGCTCAAAGATAAATCCGAAATACAAAGTCGATAAGATACGTAGAATAAAAAAACACTCAATCGGATGGATTGTTGTAGGATTTGTGTTTTTGCCCTCTTTGATTGTGCTTCTTATCTGTATATATGGGATAATCATTCCCGGGGTAAGGCGAAAGAAGATAGTCTGTGAGTGTGGAGCGAAGATGAAACTTCTTTCCGAAGCAGAAGAAGACAAATATCTCGATGAGGTTAAGCAGTTGGAAGAAACCCTCGGCAGCAAAAACTATGACGTATGGTTGTGCGACAAATGCCATTCGACCTTTGTCTATTCGTATGACAAGACCCTCTCAAACTATCAGGAGTGTCCGTCGTGCAAAGCCAAGACCTACCACAAAAAGTATGAGAAAGTGGTCAACCATGCAACAGCTCTTCAAGACGGATTGATGAAAACGGTGTATGAATGTGAGAATTGTCATCATAAAGGAGAGAAATTGAGCGTTATTCCCAAAACTCCTCCCGTCATTGTTGCAGGAGGGGGCGGTGGAATTAGCAAAGGCGGAGGCTTTTCGGGAGGCTGGGGAGGCGGCTTTTCGGGAGGCGGAGGGGGAGGCGGCAAGTTCTGAGCCTGCAACACATATTATATATCAAGACAAAAAGTTACAAATATGAATAAAAAGAACATTTCAATCATTGTGGTAGTTGCACTTGTTGCAATCGTAGGTTTGTTTTTTCTGACCACCTATAACTCTCTTGTAAAGAAAGAAGAGGCTTGCTCACAGCAGTGGTCAAAGGTCGAAAGTCAATATCAGAGACGTATGGACCTTATTCCAAATCTTGTAAGCACCGTAAAGGGATATGCAAAGCACGAGGAAGAGACCTTGCTCAAAGTAATAGAGGCAAGAAACAACGCAACGCAAGTAAAAATTGACGCAAACAACGCAACGCAAGAGCAGATGGCTCAGTTTCAACAGTCTCAAGACGCACTCAGCTCTGCATTGAAGGGTCTGAATGTGGTGATTGAGCGTTATCCCGACTTGAAAGCAAATCAAAATTTCTTGCAGTTGCAATCACAACTCGAGGGAACAGAAAACCGAATTGCAGTCGAAAGACAACGCTATGCCGACATTGTGAACAATTACAACACAAGCATAAGACGCTTTCCCACAAATATAGCTGCTTCCTGCCTCGGATTTGAGAAGAAAGCATACTTTGAAGCACAAAAAGGTGCAGACGTTGCTCCCCAAGTGGAGTTTTAATCATACACTATGCCGATGGAAGACAACACATACTCTGACAACGAGATTACAACCCACAAGACCACAAGCATAAGGGGAATGTTTCAAGACTGGTTCTTGGATTATGCCTCTTATGTGATACTTGAGAGAGCCGTTCCGCACATCAATGACGGATTGAAGCCCGTTCAGCGACGAATACTCCACTCTATGAGAGAGTTGGAAGACGGACGCTACAACAAAGTCGCCAACATAGTGGGAAATACCATGAAGTACCACCCTCACGGAGACGCTTCAATCGCAGGAGCCTTGGTTACAATGGGTCAAAAAGACTTGTTGATAGACTGCCAAGGCAACTGGGGAAACATTCTCACGGGAGACGGAGCGGCAGCTCCCCGATACATAGAAGCACGTCTGTCAGAATTTGCATTAGAAGTCGTATTCAATCCAAAGACTACCACTTTCCACCCATCATACGACGGAAGGAACATGGAGCCTGACACTTTGCCTGTCAAGTTTCCTCTTTTGCTTGCACAAGGAGCAAAAGGCATTGCGGTGGGATTGGCTTGCGAAATTCTTCCACACAACTTCAACGAACTGATTGACGCTTCCATTGCCATATTGAGAGGAGAAGACTTCTGCATATACCCCGATTTTCCGACGGGAGGCTTGATGGAAGTCTCAAAATACAATGACGGTCTGAGGGGAGGGCGTTTGAGAGTGAGGGCTCGCATAAAGCAGATAGACCAACGCACAATCTCCATAACAGAAGTTCCTTTCGGCACAACGGCAGACAGCCTTATCGATTCGATTGTCAAAGCCTGCGACAAGGGACAGCTGAAAATCAAAAAGATAGACAACAATACGGCAGCCGAAGTCGAGATTAACATCTCCATTCCGAGCGATACATCGGTCGATCAGACCATTGACGCACTCTATGCCTTCACCGACTGCGAGGTAAGCCTGTCTCCAAATTCCTGTGTTATCGAAAACGAGAAGCCACGCTTTGCCTCGGTGAGCGAAATACTCAGAGTATCGACCGAAAACACCGTAAAGCTGCTCAAAAAAGAGCTTGAAATAGCCCTCGAAGAGCTAAACGAAAAGTGGAATTGGATTTCGTTGGAGCGAATCTTCATCAAGGAGGGCGTATATAAGAAAATGGAAAAATGTACTTCCGATCAGGCGATTGACGATGCAATAATGAAAGGCTTGCAACCCTTTGTCAAAAACCTGATAAGAGAAGTTACCATAGAAGATGTTCATCGCCTTAGAAAAATACCAATAGACCGCATATCCAAATACAACAGCGACCGAGCCGACGACACTTTGATTGCAATCAAAGACGACATTGCCGCCGTACAAAAAGACTTGGACAACCTGATTGACTATGCCATTGCATACTTTGAGCGAATTAAAAACAAATATGGCAAAAATCGGACAAGAAAAACCGAGATACGCAACTTTGACGTGATAGAAGAAACCACTGTTGCGATAGCCAACGAAAAGCTCTGTTGCAACTATGCCGACGGATTTGTGGGCTACAAGCTCAAAGGGGGCGAATATGTGTGCGATTGTTCGGCAATAGACGACATACTCATCATAAGGAAAGACGGAACTTACACCGTGCGAAAGGTACAAGAGAAAGAATATGTCGGCAAGAAGATATTGTACGTCGGAGTGTTCAGAAAGAACGACAGCCGAACCACATTCAACGTTGTCTATCAAGACGGAGCTTTCGGCAAATACTATGTCAAGCGATTTAACATCACAAGCATCATACGCTCGCGAGATTACGACATCACACAAGGCACAAAAGGCTCAAAGATAGTTTATATGAGTGTCAATCCAAACGGAGAAGCCGAAGTGATAAACGTAGTTATGAAGCCTGCACCCCGTTTGAAGACCAACAGAATGGAATACAACTTTGCCGACCTTGCAATCAAGTCGCGAGGCTCAAAAGGCAACATACTCACACACCGAGTCATATCGAGCATAAGCCGCAAAACCGAAGGCATATCGACCCTCAGTGCAATCAAGATATGGTTTGACCAAGACATAAAGCGATTGAACACCGACCAAAGAGGCATCTTTTTGGGAGAGTTCTCCTCAGACGACAAAATACTCACCCTTTATGCCTCGGGACATTACAGAGTTACCAACTACGACTTGTCAAACCACTTTGACGACGACCTTATTCACATCGAAAAGTTCGTGAGCGACAAACCCCTTTCGGTCTTCTACATCGACAAAGACAGCCAATCGCTCTATCTCAAACGCTTCATAGTCGAACCAAACAACAAGAAAATCAACATCTTTGAAGATCAGGAAGGAGCAGAGCTGAAAACCTTCTCTACCGATTGGCTTCCGAGGGTAGAGATCGAAGGAAAAGAATACGAACTCACCGAATTGTGCGACATATACAAGTGGAGAGCCAAAGGAAAACGAGTAAGCAAAAACAAAGATGCCCAAATCCATTGGCTTGAACCCCTTGCATACGAGCAAGAAAGCGAAACAACACAAGACGATGAAGACTTTGACAACTTTTCGAGCGAGTTAAACGACAAAGACACCATACAAGGCTCATTATTCTAAAAAACATACAGACATGATAAGAAATTTGTTTACAGCAGTTTGCATATTAGTTTCGGGCTTTGTGCCTCTTGCGGTACAAAGTCAGAACTTTGCAAGAGAGTTTATTGAAAACCAGAAAGATAAATCAAAAACCGAAGTGGTATATGTCGATTTTGTCGATGAAATACTGCACACCAACACCACGCTCTCGATGATGGAAGGATTTGATGAGCTTGACGCCGAGACAAAAGACCTTCTCACCAAGAAATATACCCTTGTTAGCGACAAGGTAAACGACAGTATCTTGCTGTCTGTCTTTAAGACCAAGTTCCTTTCCACGCTTAACTCGTTCGGATTTGATGTCAGAGAATGCAAGGCAGACAGCTTCCCACAAACCCTTCAACCCAACGAACACACACTCCAAGTTGCACAGTTTGAGTTGGAAGAATTTGTGGTCAATGACACCATTGCAGCAAAAGACAACAACCAAACAATAAGCTACACCAAACTTTTGAGCGGCATAAGGTGGAACACATGGCTCAAATACAACACCTCGGACACCAACACCTGCCTAATCTTCTTTGCCGATGACGAAACAACGGACGATTTCTTCGGATTTATCGAAAAAACAGGCGGACAATACTATGCAGACTACACCCTCACGAAGATAAACCCCAACGATGCCTACCTATTGGCACACTCCAATGCCGAACTATGCGGAAGATACTTCTTCAACTTCCTGATGAACAGATATGTATGGCTAAAAACCTCGGGCAATCCGACAATGTACTACTCCATAGGCAGACAAGGTAACCTCATTTCCGACGACAAACCATTCGACAACTTCGATGTAATTCAATAGCATCTTCTGTTTGTCAAAATAACCCCGACAACAGAACCTCGATTTGGGCAAAGCATCTTGGTGCTTTGCCCAAATTTTTTTGCCCAAAACGCAAAAAAATCAAAGCACTGCAAATTTCCAAACACCAAATTTCAATTTGTCAGAGAAAAGAAAGCAAATCAAGATGTACGTTCTTGAAAAAATACACCAAAATACATGAAACAATCAAATTTGACTAACTTTGCAGAAAATTTTGAATATGAGTACGATTGAACAGTTGCAGGGATTGAGTGAAAGCGAAGACCATATCGAGTTTAAAGAAGCCAAACGGAACTATCCGTTTTCCGGAGGGAAACACACCGACCCCAAAGACAGACGTCATTGTGTTTTGGGTTATATTGCAGCCTTGGCGAATGAACGTGGTGGTCGTCTTGTATTGGGTATGGCAGATTGTGTTCCACACACTGTAGTCGGAAGCAACTTTGCAGAAAATAAAGTTGGAGAACTTGTCGATGAGATTTACAAGCGACTTGGTATCAGAGTACAATATGAAGAATTGTATTCAGACGAAGGAAAACGTGTACTTGTTCTTATAGTTCCTTCTCGACCAATTGGGCGATTATTGAAATTTGAGGGTGTACCCTTAATGCGTACCGGAGAAAGTTTACGAGAAATGTCCGATGCTGAGATTTTCAGAATACTATCAGAGCAAGAACCGGACTTTTCGGCTCAAATATGCGAAGGTTTGACAATGGCGGATTTGGATAAAGAGGCAATCAAGGCTATGAAAAGCCGTTATGCCGATAAACAAAAGAATGTTACTTTCCGAAATTCCCCCGATGAGCAGGTGCTTACAGACTTGGAATTATTGAAATCTGGTAAACTGAATTATGCAGCATTGGTTTTGCTTGGAAAATCTGAAGCAATCCGACGCTATCTTCCACAGAATAATATTGTGGTTGAGTTTAGAATGAACCATTCTATGATACAATATACAGCACGTAAAGAATTTCAATTGCCATTGTTTATTGCCGTTGATGAGGTTTGGGAATACATAAACCAACCTGCAAGTAATCCTCAACTTCATTATAATGACGGACCATATATATTTGATATTCCATCGTTCAATGAGGAAGTAGTGCGTGAGGCAATCTTAAATGCGGTTTGTCATCGGTCGATGAAGATTCAAAGTGATGTTGTAATAAAACAGTATCCCGACACATTGACTATAACAAATGCCGGAGGCTTCCCCTCAGGTGTCGATGCGAATAACATTCTCATTATAAACAGCACTCCACGCTCCAAATTGATGAGTGAGATTTTGCAAAAGACAGGGTTGGTCGAGCGTTCGGGTCAAGGTGTAGATAAGATGTTTTATCATTGTATTTTAGAAGGTAAAGCATTGCCCGATTTTAGCGGAACAGATCCATATCAAGTTAGTTTGACATTCAAAGCTCCCATATTAGATGAAGGGTTTGTCCGTTTTATCAGACACATTCAAAATAAGCGTGAAGACAATAAAAAACTAAATGTTTTTGAATTACTCGTCCTATATAAGGTTTGTATGAGAGACTTTGAGAATATGGATACTACCATTGCAGAAAGACTATCGGCAGAAGGTTTGCTTATCAAGCAAGACGGCTGTTACAGACTGCCCGACGAATATAAAAGTTCCTTATCAGAAAAGTTGAAGAGCTTTAATCTCAAACATCTGCAAACGGTAGCGGAGTGTTTCAAGACCAATACATTCGTAAACAAGTCCATGTTGTCGGAAGCCTTGGGAGAAGAGTTGTCGGACAGACAGGTTCGCTTCTTGATAACCAAGATGAAAAAGGCAGGTTTTATTGACTGCAAGGGAGGAGGTAAATATATACAGTATTTCAAGACGGCAGATTTCCCTAAGTTCAGATAGTTGTCCGCAAGAGGCTGTTTTTTGTCCGCAAGAAAATTTGTATCTAATAATCAATTATTTGCGTCAATGGAATAATTGTCTGCAACAAGTCTGTGAGAACGACAAAGACAGACGGATTGAGGTGAGTTTTCCTTTTTTGTATTCATATTTTCATCTTTTTTCAGCAAATGCTCTGCGTTCTTTGACAATTGTGTTTTTTGACTTTTTTGCTCTTTTTCAAATGATTGATTTTCAGCCTTGTCGGTTTTGAGAAACAAAACGGCGAGTTGGCAAAGCAACTCGCCGTTTTATTTTTGCAAAATGGCGTTTTGGTCGGACAAATCGGCGATTTGGTTTGCCAAAAATCAGCCTTATTCAACGCTTTTGCCCTTATAGTGCGAAAATAATGTGGTATCGCTTCACTCGGGGCGACGCTTACGCTCTGCCCGAGCTAATTGCTTTTGGGCTTTCAGCCCGAGAGTTGTGCAAAAATAAGAAACGCAAAGCCCAAAAAGCATAAAAGCAAACCCGAAGAGGCAATCGTGAAATCCGAAGCGGCACGTGAGGGTAAGCAACACCAAGCCAATTTCGCTCTGCAAGGGCAAAAGCGTTTGTTGTCTCTCAGATTGCGAACAAAATGTTCAGCTTTGAAAAACATGAGAGCCGCTCTAAATGCACTCTAAGTCTATGATAATCCGATTATCAAGCCCAAAAAATTGTTTTATAATCCGATTATCAATCGGCAAAGGTGCAACAAAGAGTATATTTTCTGCGTTTTATTTCCCGAGATTGGTATTTTTTTCATACCTTTGCAGAGAGAAAATGAACAGGCTTGCGTGATAAAGGTAGAGATAGCAGACGATGACTTGCGAGAACTTATTCTCTGCGGCAGGAATGCAGGAAGATATAAGAAGATTGCCAAAGACAAGAAATTTGTACAAAAACTGACCGACATATATAACTTGATGTGTGCATTGGAACACGTCTCATAGTTGAGGCAATATAGTTTTCTTCACTACGAACAGTTGAAACACATATCGTTAAGCTCTGTTCGGGTGTTTAACAGCAGGGTCGAAAGGTTGTTGTTCAGAGAAACCGAGACCGGATTGGAGATAACGTTGATAGAATTAAATGAAGACCACTATGGCAACAAGAAATGAAAACATGACACCTTGGAAAGCAACACATCCGGGTTGCATCTTGGGGTACGAGTTGGAAGAAAGAGCAATTTCCCAAAAGGATTTTGCAATCATGATTGGTATGCAGAGGTCGCATTTGAATGAATTGATAAAGGGTAAACGACCGCTGAACAAACCGACAGCCGAAAAGATTGAAAGCATACTCGGTATTTCTGCAATCACTTTGCTCAATCTGCAAACTCAATACAACGATTGTATGAGAGCTGCTGAACAAAGAGCGAGCGAAGAACGGCAAGCCCGAACGGCAAGCCTGCAAGCTCAATACAGCTGATTGGGAATTAGTTCGGCAGATTGAAGCAAGGGTCGGTTTTGTTGGATTTTTGAGAGATTAAAACGGCGAGTTGGCAAAGCAACTCGCCGTTTTATTTTTGCGAAATGGCGTTTTGGTCGGACAAAATGGCGATTTGGTTTGCCAAAAATCAGCCATATTCAACGCTTTTGCCCTTACAGTGCGAAAATAATGTGGTATCGCTTCACTCGGGGCGACGCTTACGCTCTGCCCG